>Ga0160505_100449_pt1 | contig 23803 bp, 12 predicted proteins | sample DIDeMG_FD_108225 | JGI IMG/M metagenome (GOLD analysis project Ga0160505, IMG submission 108225) | Enriched chicken feces microbial communities from UW Madison campus, WI, USA - DID2874_E49_Stillage MG | ecosystem: Host-associated > Birds > Digestive system > Large intestine > Fecal ... | reverse complement strand
TTTTTAATATAAAAAAAAAAAAAAAATTACCGCAATGATTTCAGTTGGATCTAGTTTGTCAGAAGTAAACCACCTTATCAAACTCACAGGCATTCTCAAGGGTCTAGTAATTGTCAATCACTTTTTTATAATATGATTTGTCGGCACCCCCGTAAAAGAATAATGAAAATAAACAAATGAAAAAAAAGGGCATGATGCAATGGTGGCAACGATAACTATACATGAAAATAATTTATATACTTGTTACTTTTGAAGAACAAGAAGTTGGCGAACTGACAATTAGAGGCGTGAGAAGAAAAAAAACAGTATAGTGATATGTTGATAGTTTTTTTATCTATATGAATAAGGTGGAAGAGGGGGAGGGATCATATTCACACAATGCAACCCTCGCCAACACCAGTCTAAAAAAAAAATTTACCTTTGAAAATGGAGGCAAATTGGGGAGATTCCAGGGAGAAGTGAAAAAAAAATTTTTTGAGTTTTACAAATGAAGAAGGAGAGATGGGGCTGTTGTTTTTTTCTGTTTTTTGTTCGCTAGCGCGGTTGGGGCGGAACGGTTGCTGAGGTGGTATTGCTGGGGAGTCGGAGCGACCGCATACGCCGGGACAGCTGCATATGGAGCGGCCTTGAGGCGTGCCGAAAGTTGTAATACTCCTCCAGATCGTCTACCTCATCAGCCCCCGCATCATCAGCCGTGCCGTTGTTGTTGCCGCCGCTACCGTTTGTTTCTTTAAGGGCTTTCAAGTTGGCCTGCTGTCGCCGCTCCCGCACAAAGTCACCCAGCCGGCGGATTTCCTCTTGTGAAATGTGGCCAAACCCATTACGGCGTTTAAAGCATGCCGCCAGCAATCCCGATGCATCGATAAGTCGTTTGGGCATTGTCTGCACCACCTGGAAGATCTCCATGGGGTCCTCAAGCTTTTCCACCTCGGGCTCAGCAAGCTTGAAAATCGTCAGCGCAATCCGGAAAAATGTTTTGCTTTCTTCGAAAAAAAAGCAATCCCACACCCGGAGTACAGTCTCAACGGGCATAATTCCAATGAATCCGCTCATAAACCAACCCGCTGTACAAAGAGTTATGGGTGGTAGTCTTGTAATTATGTTTTTATACTGCTCGCCGTCAAAGTTAACGCCAACTTTGGCCCACATCTTGGGTAACGCCTCGCGTACGCAAAGCATTAGCACGCCTTGGTCGACATTGACACCTTCTAGTGTGATCTCATGCACACCCGGTAGGTATCTCTGCGTGATAATCACCAGCATCCAAAAGGCGCGCTCTTCGTCCATAAATAATAGCAAAAGCCCCGCCAGAAAGTTGAGACTCTGGCAGTACCCAATCTTGGGCTGGTAGACAGAAAATGCTGTCAACACTTTGCGTAGCGACGTGATCATGACTGTTTCTGTCTCGCGCGAGCGCCCGCCGTCGCTCGCCTCCTCGTTCCGGAAATGGATATTGTCTGGGAACGTGCGGTGCAGATCACGCTCAATCAGCTCCGTGTCATGGTTCTTAACGCCAGCCATTTGTGCGCACAGCTTGTCGTAAAGTCCCTTATTGCTCGATAGTTTGTCATAGCCCTTGGCGTAAAAAAACCATGCATTACCGCGCCATTCGGCAGGGATACCCTTGCGGATGTACCGTTTGAGTTTTTCCGACTTGGCTGGAAACCGTACCGGTTGATCATTTGCCGTTGACAGCCCGGACTCCTTCATAAACCGGACCCATTTTTTCTTGCGCCGTTGCAAGTGGTGCTGGTATCTGGACCACCATTCGTCATACTGCGCCTCGGTCACAAATTGAGTTTGCTTTTTGAATCCGTACCGATCCCGGCTCGACTGAAAAGTGGTGTCAGGTGTGGTGGAGGGTTCGACGTCTTTCGAAAAGTTGGCACTATCATCATCTGTACTCGAGTGCTGTTTGGCTGTATCAGGCTCAATTGGTGCTGTTAAACTCTCAGTGGTGTTATCAGTAATGCTGTTCTCTTTAATCTCCTTGTTCTTGTGTCGGTCAGTGCTTTCAGGCAAAGAGCCTGTGGTTGTGATTGTATTTATAGTTGATGTGCTTGATATTCTATTGTTGGCGGCGGTCTCTTTAGCCCCCCAGACTGGGGGAGGTAGCCTGCTGACATTCTGATAGGATATTTGCTTTTTTAATGGCGTAGCAACTGCTGCTAGATTTGGAGACGAGGCGGTGCGGTGAACTGGTCGCGAAAAGGAAGGGATTTTCTCCTGTGTTGGGCTGCCAACTATCGATAACCGTTTTGGTCGGGAGTCTTCCTCGTCAGAGGAGGTAATTGCCTCCGCCACAAGCTCACCCGGGTCTACATGACCTATCCGAGGCGGTGGGTCTAGTTCAAGTTCATATTTATCAAAAGTAAATGATGGCTCGACTACTGCTGTTTCGCGTGAGTTCTGTTCTATCAATGCTGGAGATGACGACGCAGCTTGCTCCTGTTGAAGTGCCCGAAACGCTGCTGGCATTTTTAGGATAGTCGATGCTCGTCGGGCGGCTCTCGATGTTGCAGAACCACCGGATTGCTGCTGTTGTTGGGCATAAGTGGTCATATGTTCATGTGCTAGCCACTCTTTGCTTTCTGTGTTTCTTAAAGTATATATATATATGCGTTAGCCGTGGCTACTAGTGATGATTACTGACACTCAGGTTGTGGAAAGAGGGTTTAAAAAAAAAATCGCAAAAACCTAAACCCCCATGAAAGAATAGACAATCCCAGAAACGAGACACAAATACTTTAAAGTACAAGAGAAGATATTAAAAAAGTAAAAAAAAAGAAAGATATGAATGAATAAGTAAATAAATAAATACAAGACCGGAGAGTGTGAAAGTCAATTGAGCGATGAGAATTTCAGCGCATGGAAAAGAAGGGGATCTCGGGGGGGGGTTTTCAAAGGTCGTGTCAACGAAGGAGAATATGCGTACACACCAATATCATTCTTAATCTAACCCAATTAGGATGTATGTTTAAACCATATGTCTCATGTCGTTAATTTTGATCAACTGGTTCCAGGGATGGTCATGTGGGTTACTGATGACTAAATGATTACGCAACTAAAAATGAGTGGCTTAGTCACGGTAGTTGGAGGCTAAGCTTTTTCATCTCACCTGGCCAAGACTTTTTATCAATGAAGCTTCTTTATAAGAAGACTTAAAAAAAAATTACAAAAAAAAAATAAAAAAATAAATAAAAAAATAAATAGATAACATTTTTTTTTCTCTTGAATTAAATACTCTTTTTCAACTACCATTTTTTCATCTTCCCTTTTCAATCATATCCGGTCATTGGCCCTTTGCATTTTATTTCCACAACTGCTCATTATTAACCCTTCTTTGTCGCTATCAGTATTAATAATATTCTAGCGAGCGATCTTCAACTCTTTTGCCTTTTATTTAACCACGTTCCTCTTCTAGAACACGCACGAGAATCATCAGCCCAGGTATCTCCCTTTTTTTTTTGTTATTCATCTCCATTATTGCGTCTCCATGAACCCTAGCGGTAGTTTTCTGGAGACACAAACCCACACCCAAACACACCGCTTCCTACTCTTATGAATCCGTGCACTATTCAAAAATGTCTGCCCTCTAGCCCCTGTCTTTCCCCATCGTCTTTCTTGCCAGTATCGACACCCTCACTAGCCGCGCCTCAGCCTACTCCTGTTTTTGTTGATGGTGACCACGGCATTTATCCCTCGGCGTCCCCGTTAACACAACCATCCCTTAAATTTTCGACCCCATTACTTGCATACCCTACGACCTTTCACACGGTTCCATACTCAACCAGCGCTTCTGCTACTACGCCTGTTCCAGCTGCATCCGCTGGCAACTTTAACGACAACATAGCCATCACGCTTTCCCCTCGTCAAGAGATTTGGCGCGAGCCTGTTACGACCCATACGACTATCCAGGCTTGCCAACCCATTTTTCTGAAAGCTGGTACAATTGTAGTTGCCTCCACCACCATAAAAGTTCCCGAAAGAGCTGACGGCCAGCCGCCAATCCAGTTTCAGCCCTTTTGCATCAACGGCCGGCCGGTGCTAGGAACTGTGCCGCGCTTACCCGATCAGCTGGCTCGCAAAGATAGCATTGTGTCTGACCACTCACAAGCGTGGGAGAACTGGGTGGCCACCAGCGAAGGCAAGTTTGCAACGTCCATCATTCCCGTAATGTACTCCTTAGCCGCCTCAGCTGTCACGTGTTGGATCCTCACACTAGTAGTACTTGGCTTTCGGTATAAGCGGACGCTGCTGTACAAGCTGGCACTCATGTGCTCGTCAGTTTACTTGCTTGTTATCATGATTAGATCAACTAGCATTGTGAGAGAACAATTCCACCACGGGTATCTGGACTCTATGGAACTGCGGCATATATTGCGTACAAGCAAAAAAATCAACATTCTTAACCTCACCTTTAACACGATACTTTATCTTGGTCAGGTACAGACTGCCATGTATCTTTTCTCACGCCAGATGGAAAAGCGTCTAGTTCTCTGGATAGGCTGTTCGTTAACAATTATTGCACAAACCATTTGGGGTGTATCAGTGCTCCATCCTGCACTAAGTTTAAACTCCTTACCAGCGTTTTCGTATTTGTTTCAGATTGCTTTGAGCGTCATGTACTTGTGCTGCGCAGTTTTCTTTGCGATCACGGCTCATTTGTACGCTCTACACCCGTCGTTGTTACTGGTAACTTTGCTGGCACTGTTGGCAGCATCATCAACAATAATCTTGTTTATTGTTGATTTAGCAAATATCTGGGTGATAGAGTGGGCGGATTCACTTTCGTGGATTACAACTGTGTTCTCAATCGTGATGGTGAGGGAGTGGGCTGACAGAGTCTACACCATGCAAAGAAGGCACGAGAAGACTGGCGTTTTGGGCAGACAGCTTTTTGAGGACGAGGTTGTCAAGTCCTTTTTTTCGCAAAAGGACCCTTCTCTGGCATCATCCAATAATGATGACCCTAGTATTTCTACCTCTAGTCAAAACATTGATGCCCCCAAACAAAATCCCTACAAGGGTAAAGACATTCTTAGACAAACGAGCACTGTGAGGACAACATCGCGGTCTCCCGCAGAGCTCTCAGGTACCACGGCTACAACAACGGCATCTAGCCACACGCGGATATCACCCAGTGCGCGCACAATGCCTGGAGTCAAAATGCACCATGCTGTACTCGATTTAAATTTTGACAATACTGCCGAGGATGGGGCTGGTCCGGCTCGATACTTGTACCACAAAATCACACATTCTCTTATTTATTTTTCCGATCTCGTCATCAACATTGGCTTGTCGGTTTCGCGACCACTTTCGTCCGTATCAAACCCATCAACACCCATTGCCCATAACCCCATTGCCGCCCCTGACTCTGGCGACGACACTATTAGTAGCAACAGAACTACAAACTCGGGTTCAACCAGGCATGAGTCGATGACCAGTGAGGCGGCCGAAGAGTCGCAACCTTTAGAAAAGTTTTATTATCCGCAGCGTCGGATGCAATGACACAAGACCGTCAGGTCTCTAAAAAGTTTTACGTATTCTTAGATATTTTAATGATTAATTAATTTTTATTTGTATAAAAGAGCTACCTCTTTACATGTTTAAACTCCCTTCCTGACAGCGGGTTTGATAAAATATAAGGAGATTTTTGTGTAATACTTGAAAGTTTTATGACAGAGATACTTCTGATGCAGTATCCTAGAAGGGGAGCCCTGTCAAAACAACCATTTATTATGGGTTATAAGAAGAGATGTATATAGTAAATCATGAAAATATCAAATGGTTGAAACATGAACAGGAAGATCACATTTTAATCATTGGCGAGAGGAGTATAAGGAGAATACGTGGATGCATTTTGCAACAAGAAAAATTTGAAACTGATGAGTGCGCGGTTGAAAGCCAGCACGCATTAATTCTTTCCTTAATTAAGCGATAACCAATTGTCAGTCCATGTGCAAAAGAATATTAATGGTATTCGGTTACGCCGTGGTGGCCTTTTTGCTGTCGGGATGCTGCTTCTGCTGTTGCTGAACAAGGAAATCATCCGACACCGAGTGGTCCATGATAAATAATGGTCTATAACCCGAAAAAAACATGTCAAGAGCTAGCTCACCAATATCGGTGTCATAGTAAGGAGGCGGCGGTGTCGTGGCTGCAAGTTGCATTAATTTTGAGAAGGTGGGCGTGAGGCTGCGTGGTTTCCGAGTTCGACGCTGTGGGGTTGATCCACGAGAAGAAGCCGATTTTTTGATAGATCGTGGTGAGCTGGCGGTGCGTGGTGAATTGGAATCGGATGAGGAGGAGGATTTGTAGCGGGCTGTTATCGGACTCACCGTAGCTGCTGCGAAAGGCGGGGTGATTGTGGTAGAGGACCGCTTGAGCCCGCAGATAACAAGACTTCTGGTGAGTGTAAACATTGAATGAGAAGAGATAAATTGGATAGGAAATCTAAGAGTTGGCAGAAGAAAAGAAAACAAACAGCAGAAAAAGATCAGAATTAGGTATAATCAGAGTAAACTTGATGGAAAAGAAAGATCTCGAGATAGTTCAAGATGAGAAAACAACAATTTAAAAAGGACCTATTGGTCAACTTGGATTTTTATTTTTTATTTACTTTGTTGATATTCTAGCTACTCTAGTGGTTGTATATTTTAAGCAAAACACCACGTTCTCCCCCAGACCAACAACAACAACAACAGCAATCAGTATCATCAAAACCAAACTCGTATGTACCAGCAAAACTAATCCTCAACTGGAGAACCATCAGAGACTTTTCGTTTTGTAGCCGCCGTGGTTATCTCGGAGGGAATTGCCGGTATCTGTTGAGTTTTCTAAGCACAGGTACCTGATAGGCACTTTATGTTTTTGTAGATCTACACGTCATTGATACTCTCAGTAGTGTAGGTATCCTAGTCTCTCTCAAAGCGGTTTCCATACACGTTTTTATCACCATTAATCACTATATTGTATTACATCGCAACAAACAAAAAAAACCACACACACAATATAGTCAGGCCTTGGATCTACACGTGTGTACTGGCGTCATCAGGGCGACCAATACCGTCCCAATGAATCTGATTTAGAAGCATCGTTGAGGGCTGGTCTGCTGTAATACTGTTCACTGTCCGAACGCTGCCATTGTTCCACCGCATGGCTTGATGGTCATGAGACGGCCTGGCACCCTTCATTTCCATTTGATTGTAAAACACCCGCTCGCGCTCATAATCGCGCCATCGCTTCATCACAATCTGGCTCGAGTCAAACTCACCCATCGTTTCGTCATGATTGTCACCCTTACTCTCACCAGAAACTGACCGCGTTTCACCCCACGAGAAATCATCAAACTTCCAATAGGCATTTATTGGCAAAACAAAGTTCCAGATTGGGAGTGAAACAAGGTAAATGAGCATCCACAAGATATAACTCCAGCGCGAGGCTGTCACGACGATAAGAAGACCTGGTAGACCTAGAATCAGGGCTAGTAGTATCAAGGAGAGCACAGGTGTAGGCTTTTTCACAATAGAAATAATCACAACGTAGAGAGTAAATGAGATGGCAGCGGGTAGCACCAGTGTACCCACAAGCTCAATAAAAACCACAAACTGCATCGAAATACAAAACACACCACACAGATCACGCACCAGTACAAGTTCCATAAGATTATGCACCGTCGAGTTAATCCATCTTCTTCTCTGGGACAACAATACCGAAAATTTGTCAGGAACAATTGTCTTGCACACGGCTTTGGGCACAAAGATCTGCTTCCGCTTGGGAAATGTCTTGAGCATAATCGTAGAAAGGAACCGATCCTCACCAAGCAAAAGCAGGTTTTTCTTGTGAAGTGTATCAACAACGTTTTCAGAATAGCGCTCGACAATGTCGGGGTTGGCAAGAATGGGTACCCAATAGCCTTCAGCGCCCTTGGGTGCTTTGATGCGGTACATGCAGAAACATCCAGGGAGACAAGTAACTCCGCCAAAGATTGACTCAAAGGCCTTGGACTGGTGGTGCGAAATAAAGTATTCGAAAACTTGAATCATTGAAACCCAGGACTGGCGCTTATTGGCAATCTTGGTCTCGCCGCACAACCCCATGATTTCCGGATCTTTGACCATACAAGCAACCATATGCGTCACCGAATCAGGATAAACGCGCGTGTCAGCATCAACCATCAGAACAATCTCGTAAAAGTCGGGTGCTATTCCAGTAATTTGCCATATACCGTCAAATATTTGATATTCCAGTTCTGTCATCCGCTCATCAAACATGACGCGCTGAAGAAAACTCATGAGGATAATCTGCGAGTCACGCTTACCACGGTTACCAGGCTTGGCTGCAGTTGCTTCATCTGGTGTACCGCACTTGACTACAGCAATCATTGGTACCCGTTGCTGCTTGCTGGGATCCATCGTATCATTGTCATACTTGTAAAAGCCAGCGTAAACTTTTGCCATATTGTGCCGGCGGGAACCGCTGACAACAGAAACATAGGAGTGAGCTTGCACATGTTCCATTGGCACTGAGAAATCTTCCATCATGGAAAGCACAATATCCGGCGTTGTCATATTATTGCCAGATCCCTTGATAATACCGTCACAGATGACTAGAATCAACTTGTGTGAATTAGGATAGTCTGTTGTTGCAAGTGAGTCAAGGGTAGAGCGTAGACCCTCAACAGACTCCGAGTACGCGGTGACCAAGCAAATCGTGTGAGCGAGTGGGAACCCAAACGGCTGATAAGTAATAGGCGGCTGTGGCACGGTATAGTCTAGAGGAGAAACATCAACAGACATGTCAATGTTTTTGGGCCGACCGTTGTCCGCAGTATCAGCACCCAAGTTTTCAGGGTTGATCACCCCTTCATGAGGCCGCTCAGAAAGGTTGTAACTGCTACCTTGTTGCAAGAGTTTTGCTGTTGATCCTGAGAGATTTAACTGTGATGCAAATGTTTGATTACCAATGTTGGAGTTGTTTCGTTGATACACTCCGGGTAAAAAGGGGACCTTGTTTGTAGACCGATTACAGGCCTGTTGTGACCGCCAATAAGAGCTCCCTGGGTTTGCATTCTTCACGGGGCCCTGGGCGTACATATTATCTGACCAATCCTCAATTTCATTTTCACGGCGGTTGGGATCCTTGCTATCAAGGTAGTCTGCCCCGAGTCTCTTGGACACCACCCAGCGAAAATATACGGCAAACAGAAACTTGATTGCAACAATGCCGATAATAAACACAAGCGACACATATAAAACAACCGTAGATGCAATGCAACCAATTTCGTCAGCGTCAATATATCCGACTTTGGCAATATCGGCCAAGCACTTGGCAATGGGGCGATCAAGGCCACTGGTCAAAATCGCCGAGACATCGCGTCCGTACAGAGACGTGTCATCTCGGATCTCGTACATCCGCTGCGGTACGTTAACTGAATCCGTAAGAACCCAGTCAATGAGCCCAAGATCAATCACGTCACCATTAAATACAACGAGCTTGCGGGCCGAATCATTAGTGCTGGCCTTTTCAATTTCATCCCACGTAAAAAAGATTTCACCCGCTGCCTTCATGTTCCAAAAGGTGCGCCGAGCGTCTTCTCCCGTGTGGCAGGCCCAGCCCTCATAGTATTCAAGAGTTTTATTGGGTTGCGTTGAACCATCTTGGGCAAATGTCCGGCAGGGCATGTAGTAGGCAAGATTTTGGCCTTGGGTGGGGATTGATGAGTTGGATTTGGGGGTCAGCACATTAAGACAGTGGCCGTTGACATTCTGGAATAGAAAAGAGGCATCCATGCCCCCGGCATTGACAGGAGGATAAAGGATGTTGGAGTTGGCTGGCACGCCGTGTGCGGCTGGATGAGTCGAAGTAGTGAGATCATAGACTCGGCCGTGTATAATAAGATATCCCGAATTGACATGGTTAATTTCCATTCGTACAATATTGTTGCTACACACTGTGGTTGTAAACCCAAATGTCAAGTAGGCCACAAATGCAGCCACATAGAGAATCACCGTAATGAGACCAATTTTCTCACGCCATGCAATTTGACGGTCCTTTGTGCGCATGCCAAACCAGCTTAGGACAAACGATGGCATCCAAAACGTAATAACATAGCAATAAAACCGCCACACTGAGGGCGATGGACCGGCAGGCTGCAACGTTTTGGGCTCCTTTTTGCGAGATGAAAAAAGAGACCGCTTCTTTCTGTTATTCCTTTCAGAGTTACTGGTATTGTCGTTAGCGTCAGCATGACCAATCTGGTCCAAAGCGGGATCATATACTGTAACACCTGGCCCCTTCTTGGGTGGAGTTTCTGCTTGATTGCTATCCGCCGAGTCATCACAATAATCTACTGTGCCCAGAAAATCTTCGGCTCCAGTTCCTGAGAGTTCCTCGTCTTCAAGGCTCTCGTCAAACTCTGATTGGGAAATGTTTTGCAGTGGAACATCTGCTGGTAGTTGTTGCAGGTTGGGGTCGTTGCCTGTTGCAGACGGCTGGACAGGAATACCCTGCTGCGCTGTGTGCTGCGCGTAAAAAAACTGCGGATGGCTCGGGTCAAGGCGCGCGCGGTCGTGACGCACTAGGTTCTTTTTATGTTTTGGATGCCCGCTGTGTTTATCACTGAAAATATCGTTTTGGTCCACTAAATCATCAGAAGAAAAAAAAGAATAGTTTACAAGTTAGCACTTTCTGCGCGCAAATTAAGGTGATCTGAAGCCTGTGGATTCTTCTTTTTTTTTTTGCTGAAATGGTTTACTTACTGGTTGTTGGTAGCCTGAGCCGCAATTAGTTTGTGAAGTTCAAAAATGATTGAAAGCTGAACTTGTGTATCAACCAGCTATCCCACCATAAAACACAGATTTAAAAATCTAATGAAACGATGAACAAAAGCTATTAAAAGATAAAAATAAAAATGTAAATGAAGAAGAGTTGTAAAAAAAATTGAAAGGAAGTAAAAGAATTTTTTTTAAAAAAAAAAAAAAAGAGAAAAGCCTGGCTTGATAAGATGAAATAGAACAAGGAGCCCATGTCTAACTGAAATTATTTTTCAGACATCTGGCTCCACGCCAGGACCACATTATTTTGACATAAAAACCGAATCCAGCGGATGAAAGCAAAAAAAACCTTTTTTTCTTAACAATTGAGTTTTTTTTAGCTTGGGAATAAGTTGGCTAGAGGTATAAAAAGTAGCTTATACTGTAGTTTGTACACCTTTACAAGATTGGCATGGAAATACTTGTTCCAGAAATTATATGTTTTTAACAATAATCTTCTGGTTGAGTGCAATGATTTACAAGAAAGACAAAAATAGATGCTGGAACTTTTAAAACTTTTGATTACTTTGATTTTTCAACAACTTGTCATAGATCCACAAAACTTTTTATGATATTTTTTAAAAATAGAAATCATGCATCTTAGGACCAAAAATAACTTGATGTTTAACCGCTTGTAATTTTTCTGGCGAAGGAAGAGACTCATCAAGAAATCAGTAAAATTACTGCTTTTTCTTGCTCAACGCTGGAATTCGGACTGTATGAGAATGACATTTTAAACTGTTTTCACTAGCATGTTGATCACTGGGGACTAACTATTGATACCAGATATTTACTAATGTTTAATTTTTTTTTGTCCGATTTGGGTTCAGAAGCGGCGAGTTAAACCCTGGCCCCAGCTGGGTCCAAAATGCTAGGCTTTTTTTAAGGCCGATGAAGCAAAGCTGTCAATAACTTTGGCGCTGGGAAACCTCATATTGTGCGTGGGACTTGCCTCGGACCAAACTTAAACGGGGAGTTTAAATTTAACTCTGATAAGATGAGTGTTCAGCTTGATTTGGGTTGTTCTAATGAACGGATTAAGGTTTTGTTTTTTTCATTGTTTCCAAGCAGCATTTCAGCTTGTTAGTTCCATGTTGGACTATAAGCACCTGATGTTACGGGACAAGTACGTAGATTCACGTGTGGAGCATACGAATGGAATTTTTCTGTGTACCGGACCTTTAATGATTCATACAAGCTTTGGAGCATTTGCTAATACCCTTGGTATCTGCTGTAGTATAAATAATTGCACACGTCTTTGTATGTCATTTTGTTTTATAATGTTTGCCTGTAGCTATTGGATGTGAACACAAAACTGGTTATCTGTCTATGATCAATTGCAACTTTGCGTAATGGCGTCTCTGGGCTCAGGGTACTCACGTTCCAGTTGAACCCTAGGCCTTGTCTAAGTGTTACTGAGCCTTGTCTAAGTGCCAGGCAGCCTACTTATCTTTGTCACGAGAACACAAGTAGTTGTTACTACTACTACGACAAATGCTAATCGCATTATATTGGATCTAGCCAATTCAGGATGGCCTAATTTTGAGCAGCCCAAAAAACATGTTCCAAAAATAACAAGTGTAGTTCGTACGTCAATAATGCAGGCCCTGAATGGGATTTCTGATTATTGGTTGGTCTAATCTACATTGAAAACCTGATATTTTTGAATGAAATTAATCATAATTTATTCATTGTTTATTGCCAGCTGTAAATAGAATTCAATTCTATTTTAGATTTACTTAAACTATTTCGTTTTTTTTCTCCTTACTAGGCAACCTGTGCGACTAATCTTATCTTTTACTGTAGTTACATCAGAATCTCAATTCTCCTGCGTGCCCTGAATGTTCCTTGCTAAGTTGCCGGGTTTGTTAACATTATTTGTGTCAAAAACCTTTAACTCGACTTTTATGTTGTTTTTTTTAAAAAAAAAAAAAAGCCACAGTTTTGATTTGACTGGAAATTTATCAAAGCGTTACAAAGTTTTGGTTTTCCGTGTCACTGTGTGCTTATGAGGTACATGAAAAATGCTTTTGTTTTCTGTTTTTTGTTCTTCCGGGTCGTACGCAATTCAAACATCTAAAGTTTAGAATGATTTAGTGTGTCTTAACCGCTAATACTTCAAAGACATTGTTAACCACATTGCTCATTGAGTTTTATAACAAAAGCCATCTAGAATAAGTTTTTTTAGTTGGCACAATTCTTACTATTTTTTTTTAATTTGCAGTCTAATGATAGCTAAAATGCCATTCCATAACTCCATTATACCAGTCAAACTTACGATAGTAATTTTTTTTTTTTGTTTAAAAAAGCAGCCTGTGGTCGGATCGAGAACAAAAAAAAGAGAAAATAAAAATATAAAATGGAATCTTGATTACAACAGTCAAGTTCCTCGACTCACTACAACATCTACTAATTGATGGCTAACAGAAAAGCTTACCAAGGTTTTACCCACTTGCACTCTCATCGCGATACACAGACTGCATTAGTGGATTCAAAGTAATTACCGTGATAGACGGGATGGGTCCGTGGAAATTTCGGCGCTATCTGAATGTCAAAACCCTAAATACTGGTTGATCGACATTGTGGAGGTAAGTGTTTCAGAACTAAGTATCCTCTTTTTATTTTATTTTATTTATTTTTTTTCGTTATTTTACGTAATTTCCTTTTGTTTTATTTTGTGACGTTTAAATCTTGAGCCAGTAAAACAGATGTATTATTATTATTATTATTATTATTACTGTGAAGACTTGGTTGTTATTTCAAGGACTATGAACAGAAATGTTTCTGTAGTGATGCCATCAATATTGTGAAATTTGGAGTAAATCAGCCACTTCTATAGTAAATTTCCTTTTGCTAAAGCTATATGTTTTAAAGTAAAATAAAAATCTTCATGCCGTTGAATGCAAAACTCCCTTTCACGCGCTGAGTTATACTGTTGGTCTCATTGAGATAAGAGCTATATATCTTCTATACTTTTTTTTCATTCACGCTTATTGCTTGTTTACTGGAAACAACACTGAGCAAACAAAGAAGAAAAAAGGAAATAACCAAAAAAAAAGTCAATTACTATGATAAAAACATCTCTAAAAAAACAAATAAACAAGAAAAAAAAATCACAATATGAATATATCCCTCTAGAATAAAGGAGCACCCCCCACGTCGGGCAGGCGAAAGAAAGCGAATGAAGGCTTGCAATTAGGCTTCATCGCCAGACTCATCGTCCTCAAGATCCTCGTCATCATCGCTCTCATCCGAATCATTACCATCAGTGACACCAACCACCTTGTCGTTGTCACGCTTGCGCGCCAGTAATGCCTTGAGATCGTTATTGCGGCCCACGGCCTCACGCACAGTGCGGTTTGTCAGGGTATCCCAAACCTTGACCTTACCGGAGCTACCAGCAACAACAACATGGCCAAACACCTCGCGGTCCGGCGCGAAGCCCACACTGAAAACCTTACCGACATCAAGGTCACGCGAAAGAATCATTGATGGCTTGTTATCGGCACCCAGGTTCCACAGCTTGATGGTCTTGTCAGAAGAGCCACTCACCATGTATCCATCAACAATTGGCGAAAGATCAAAGCAGGTAACTTCGGAGTCATGAGCTTGCAGTTTCCAAACACTCTGGTTCTCCATGCGCGCGTCGAATTTGTGGATAATACCATTCTCGGTCGAGACATAAAAGTCCTGGCCGTTGTTACCCCACTTGATACCTTCAACGTCGCCCTCAACCTGCCAGGCCCGGCGACCAGAGTCGTCGCTGACACGCAAATCGGACACAATAACGTTACGGTCATAGCCACCAGAAAGCAGAATTGTACCTTCAACGGGGTTCCACTGCACAGCCGAAACCTTGTCCTGATGGAAGCCAAAGTTACGGGCACAAACACCATTGTTCAAATCCCAAAGCTTAACGGTGGTATCCGCGGAACCAGACACAAGTAAGTTGCGGTGGATCTTGTTATGAGAAAGAGACAGCACGGCATCAACATGGTACTGATCGTTAATCTTCTTTTGAATGACCTTCTTCTTCTTCTTCTTTTTCAGCTTCTTGTCAGCGTCGGTAAGGGCTGCATTGGCATCCTCGGGCTTTTGACCAAGGATCATGTCTGGGTATGCACTGTCAACCACATCGAGATTCCAGATTTCAATTTCAGGTTCAAAGGTGGAAACAGCGGCAAAGTTACCAGCTGCGTTGGGATCGCTCTCAATGCGACCCTTACCAACACGGTAATCGATACGCTCGACACAGAGCGGGAATGAGGGAAGCATGATATCGTGGTGCACATACAAGTTGCTGGTAGCACCATTACCCTCCTCGTCGGCGTTGGCCTGGTCGTCGAATACGTAGACCTCGAGGGTGGAAAGCTCTTCCTCAGTGCGTGTAGCCAGAATCAGATTGTCGGTGGGGTAAACCTGCCACTCTTGTCTCTCTTCCTCTTCTTCTTCCGCCGTAGGAAGCGAAATGTATGGATCCTTCTCACCATCGTCATGGTATGTGAGAGTCTTTAAGTTGCTGAACATGCCCATATTCTCGCCAGTCTCCTCTTCGTCATCGTCGTAATGCTCTAAATCATACTCCTTCAAGTCCGCATCATTGGCAAGATCTTCGTCTTCATCGCCACCAGACTTTCTCAGCGAGCTTACAACACTGTCGCCAGCGGGCTGGTTTTCCTCTTCGTCTTCTAAATCCTCCTTAGCATCATCGAGCTGGAGTCTGGCAAGTCCAGCAATACGATCCATTTCAGCGTCATCAAAATCGTACTGCACAGGAAACTCCGATGCAAATCCTCTAGGGACCCATGTAGTGGATGAGATAATTGACATGGTAAATTGGTTAATATTTGGTGATGATAGAAGAAAGAATTAAAGAAGTAATAAAAAATTGTAAAAAATTTTTTCAAAAAAAAAAAAAAAAAAAAATTAAAATTATATTGGGACTTTAAAAACATGTGACTTCCGACTTGCAACAAAATAGGAATGCCAATCTTAGTTAGAACAGAGGTTGCTTTCGAAAAGGACCAAAAAGACGTTTTTAGTATAAGGTAGTTTTAACAAACAGTTGAATGGTATTATAGCATACATAATTATAAACAAATTAAAACAATCATCAATAAATTTAAATACATTTCTTTAGGGTATTACTACTTTTGTTGAAATATAGCAGCCCATGCAAGACATTACAAGTCCTTAGAAAAGACCCTCGATCTCACCGTCCTCATTAACCTCGACGTCCATGAAACCACAGTGGGTGGGGAGGCCGGGAATGGTCATGATCTCAGCGGCCAAGGCGTAAAGGTAGCCAGCACCAACAGACGCGCGAATATCACGGATGGGAACAGTGAAGCCAGTGGGAACACCCTTGAGGTTGGGGTCATGAGAAAGCGAGTACTGAGTCTTGGCAACACAAATGGGAAGGTTTCCAAAGCCTTGACGAGTGTAAGTCTCAACCTTACTCTTGGCCAGCTCACTGAGCTCAATGCCAGCAGCACCATACATCTCGCGAGCGATAATGTTAAGTTTGTCCTCAACAGAGTTGCCCTCAGTTTCATAAAGAAGCTTGAAGTCACGCTCCTTGCTCTGAGAAGCCTTGATAACACCCTCAGCGAGATCAACGGCACCAGCACCGCCCTCAGCCCAATGGTTGGCAACGATAGCGTCCTCAGCACCGTACTTGACGGCCTCCTCACGGATAACCTCGTGTTCAGCAGCGGTATCAGACTCAAACTTGTTGATGGCAACAACAACAGGAAGGCCGTATGTCTTGGCGTTCTGAATGTGCTTGCCCAGGTTGGCACAACCCTTTCTAAGAAGGTCAACATCCTCACGAGTGTAGGCCTCGGGCAAAGGAACACCAGGCTTGACATCAGGGCCACCACCATGGACCTTGAGAGCACGGACAGTAGCAACGATGACAACAACATCAGGAACAAGGCCAGAAGATCTACACTTAATGTTGAAAAATCTCTCACCACCCATAGTGAAATCGAAACCAGCCTCAGTAACAACAAAACCAGCGTTATCCTCGCTCTCACCCTCGTCGGTACCAGCGAGCTTGAGAGCCATCTTATCAGCAAGGACAGAGTTGGCACCAATACTGATATTGGCAAAAGGACCAGCGTGGACAAACACAGGGGTACCCTCAAGAGTTTGCATAAGGTTAGGCTTAATGGCATCCTTGAGCAAAGCAGTGAGAGCACCACCACAACCGATATCGTCACAGGTGATGGGCTCGCCAGCCTTACTGGAGGCAACAACCATACTTCCGAGTCTCTCTCTCATGTCCTCTAAACTGTTAGAGAGAGCGAGAATGGCCATACATTCACTGGCGACAGTAATATCAAAGCCAGTCTCACGGGTCATGCCCTTCTCATTGCTACCCTGACCAATGGTGATGCCTCTGAGAAATCTATCATTGCAGTCAACAACACGCTTCCAGGTGATGGTATCGGGATCAATGTCCAGGCGAGCAAACTTGGAAATTTCCTCTTCAGTGAGATCGTTGGGATCAGTCTTGTCAATACCCAGCTTCTTCAAGCGGCGGTACATGACAGGAGAGAACTTTCTGACACCCTTCTTAGCAGGAACAAGTCTCTTGTAAAGAGGACCGTCCTTTTGGGTGTTCTCGTGGAAAATACGAGTGTCAATAGCAGCAGCCAAAAGATTGTTGGCAGCAGAAATAGCGTGAATATCACCGGTCAAGTGCATGTTGAACTCATCCATGGGAATAACCTGGGAGTAACCACCACCGGCAGCACCACCCTTGATACCAAAAGTAGGACCCATGGAAGGCTGACGAACGTTGGCGAAAGCAATCTTGTTCAGGTGAGCACCGAGGGCCTGGACGAGACCAACAGTGGTAGTTGACTTACCCTCACCGAGAGGAGTAGGAGTAATACCAGTGACAAGAATGTACTTACCGTCCTTTCTGTCCTTAAGACGGTCCAAAATGCTAAGATGAACCTTGGCCTTGTAAGCGCCATACTGTTCTAATTCACTGGGTAAAACACCAATCTCACCGGCCACCTGGGTAATGTTTTTGGGCTTCTGGGCACGAGAAATGGCAAAATCAGAAGGAACCTGCTCCTTGATATCCAAAGGAAGAGGAATAATCTTAGGCTTTTGGAAATCTTCAGCAATTCTCTTGGCAGAAAGAACAACGTTGTCAAGAAGCATGGCAACAGTCATAGGGCCAACTCCACCGGGGACAGGAGTGATCTTAGAAGCAACCTGGGAGGCAGACTCAAAGTCAACGTCACCCACCAGTCTCTTGCCGCTCTTTCTGGTAGCATCATCAATGTAGTTGGTACCAACGTCAATAACAACAGCACCAGGCTTAAGCCACTCACCTTGAACAAAGCCAGGCTTGCCGATAGCAACAACAACAATATCAGCATTTCTGATGATTTCTTGGTAGTTTTGAGACTGAGAGTGGATAACAGTAACAGTAGCATTGGCGTTTCTCAAAAGAGAAGCAACAGGAGTACCGACGATATCAGATCTGCCAATAACAACAGCGTTCTTACCGGCAATCTCAACCTTTGACTCCTTGAGGAGCTCGAGGATACCCTTAGGAGTGCAGGGGATGAACAATGGGTTGCCGCCTCTCTTGGAGAGCTCGCCAATGTTGGCAGTACCGAAACCATCAACATCCTTAAAGGGAGAAACAGCGTTGGTAATAGCAACCTCATCAATGTGAGCGGGAACAGGTAATTGAACAAGAATACCATGAACAGAGTTGTCCTCGTTGAATGAGTTAATTGCATCGAGGAGCTAAAGAAAATCAGAAAAAATTAGTCAAAGTGGAAAACGTGGAATCAATGGCCCCGCTCGTGATAGAGCTGGTACCAGTGTAAAAAAAAAAAAAGATACGTACCTGGGCCTGAGTGATCGACTCGGGGTAGTTCTCAATCTCACAAGAGATGTTGGCCTCTTGGGCGGCCTTCAGCTTCATACGAACATAGGTAGAAGAGTCAGGTCTGTCACCAACTTGGATGATAATCAAGGAGGGCTTGAAAGAAGGTTTCTTGCTCTGGATTTCCTTGATTTCATCGTGTAAGCGAGTTCTGATGTTTCTGCGGGGATAAAGATTAGAATCAATGTAGACGACCGATGATAAGAGACACATACTTGGCAATAGCATTGCCGTCAATGATTTGAGCCACCATTGTTGGTTAAAGATAGATTAGTATGATGATGAAAAATGAAAAGAAGAAGAAGAAGGAAGAAAAAAAAAAAAAAGTAGAAATAAAAGGAAATGGCTGCAAGTCGAATGTTATTTTTTTCGGTTCTTTTGATTTGGTTGGTCAAAGATCGACTCGGATATATCCGTGTTGGCAATTCGAGGCAGGTTATAAAAAAAAGGCAATGACTCAGAAAATATAAAGTAATCTATATTCTAAGACATATGTTTTATTTATTTTATATAAGTCATGACTTATTGTGAGGTTAGGGTAAAGATCCGGTTGCCACCAAAGATTCCATCTCCTCCAGACAAAAACAACAACCCCCACCGCTTCCTGGCCCGTTTGTGACTTTTCAACACTACCCATCGCCATTTCCCACACTCAATTACATACAATTCCCCTCATTATACTACAATGTTTCTAACTAGAAGTGAATACGATAGAGGTGTTAGCACCTTTTCACCTGAGGGAAGACTTTTTCAGGTTGAATACTCCCTTGAAGCAATCAAGGTAAGCATGGCAACAGGAAGAGGCTACAATCCACCCATTTTGGGCGATATACTAACCACACCTCATTGTTATACAGCTTGGTTCCACTGCCATTGGTGTCGCGACATCTGAAGGTGTTGTCCTTGGCGTTGAAAAGAGAGTTACATCTACGCTATTAGAGCCCTCGTCAATTGAGAAGATTGTCGAAATCGATGGTCACGTTGGCTGTGCCATGAGTGGCTTGACCGCCGACGCTAGAACAATGATTGACCACGCTCGTGTGGAGTCAGTCAGCCACGGACTGAATTATGATGAGCCTATTAAGGTTGAGTCTGTAACTCAGTCTGTGTGCGATCTCGCTCTGAGATTCGGTGAGGGCGCTGAAGGAGAAGAGACAATCATGTCCCGGCCGTTTGGTGTGGCGTTGTTGATTGCAGGCATTGACGAGAATGGACCACAGCTGTATCATGCAGAGCCATCAGGAACTTTCTACCGGTACGATGCCAAGGCGATTGGTAGCGGTAGCGAGGGTGCTCAGGCCGAACTGCAGAATGAGTACCACTCATCGCTGACGCTGGAGGAGGCAGAGCTTTTGGTGCTGAAGATTTTGAAGCAGGTGATGGAGGAGAAGCTGGATTCAAAGAACACACAGCTTGCCAGCGTCACAAAGGAGAAGGGGTTCAAGATCTACGGCGATGATGAGATGAAGGTTGTTGTTGAGAAGATGGAGGCCCAGGTGGTTGAGGAGGACGTTGAGGCGTGAGATAGAGTAGATTGTCTCTAATAAATTGAATATATATATATTTCATTAATCTAATTGTTATTAGAAAAAGCAGATGAAGAGATGATATCAGTAGAATGGTTTAATTACCGGAACTATATATTATAGTCAATGGGGTATGGTCGATAGTAGGTATTGCAGATAGCACATGGTATATGCGACTATGCATTTGAAAGATATTACTTGATGCTTATATCTGCATGGCAAGGACTATATAAATCCTAACTTTAATCTATTTTTAGGTAGACAGCCCTACCAGTATAAAAGTTTAGTTTGACCAAGAAAGCAAAATGTAAAGTGAAGGGAAGTTGGTTATTTTCATTGTGAAAAAGAGTTGACAGTCTCAAAGTCTTTATTTCCAACAGCAGTTGCAATTAAAATGTATATAAAAAAGGAACAAATACAAGAATGGTTTAAAGCACCCTCTAATTACTATTATTAACTACTTTGTTTGATTGCCAAATAAAGTAAAACTAAAAGATTAAAGAGGATAGGATTGAACCATCATCATAGCAGTCGCAACATGCTTACATGTGTACAAAGACAAAATGTAGACAAGTCGGGTTACTGTTAATAGCTAGAATCACCATACAGGCCAAATCAAAATAGGTTTCATGTTTATGGCTTTGACGATTGTGACTGAAATGGTGTTTGTTGAATACAGGAAATTTTTTTTTTTTTTTTGAGTAGCTGTCTACAATGGACAACTGTCATGAACCTTCCGGAACGGAGTAACCTGTTGATCGAATCATAGAAATAAAAATAAATAAAATTAAATAAAATAAAATAAAATAAAATAAAATACAAATAAATAAAATCCTAATCTGAAATCGTAGAGAAATAGAGGGAGTCTTTGTTGAAACAGTAGCAAATGAGAATAGGGAAACAAAAATACAATAATACAAATTACTATGTACTTTTTTAAAAATAAAAAGCTCAAAGACCAACAAACACCTTATATTTTATTTAGAATTTCATTTCCTTCTTTTTAATAACTATCGTCGTCATCATCATCTCTTTACAACGCTATCCTACGGAAGCGCCTCTTCTTTCGCCATTGACAGTTTCTAATTTCACCATCCTTCACTAGATCAACCCTTTCGGCCCTGAATTTTTTATTAATTTTTATTATCTTTGCCTCGCAACTATTTATTTTTTTTTTTCCCTTCTTCTCTCTCCTGTTTTACTTTCTCCACTCTCCTTTTTTATTATTTCCAAAAACCTTTCAACTCTTTCTGTCCTCCTTCTCATTCTTGTTATCATACAAGCCTTAACTATCCACACCCCTTAGTTCTCTCTCATCCCTATGACTGCCCTCAACAGAACTATATACGTCGGCAACCTCCCGCCGGACACAACTGCAGAGCAGGTCCTCAACCTTGTTCACTCTGGCGTTGTTGAGTCCTTCAAGCTCTTCCCTGACAAAAACTTTGCATTCATCTCCTTTCTTTCCGAGATCTCAGCCATCCACTTCTTTGCAACTGCAAAACTCAACCATCTCTCCTTAAATAACGTGCGTCTGAAAATTAACTGGGGTAAGCCGTCCCCCATCCCTCTTCAGGTCTCTCTTGCCGTTACCAAGGACAAGGCAACCAGAAATGTGTATTTTGGCAACATTCCGAAATCAAAGGGCATCAACATCCCAGAACTACGTCAGACCCTGGAATCGCGGTTCGGTCCCATTGAAAACATCAGGGTTGTCAAGCGAAACATTGCCAGCAGCACACACGCCCCCAATGACACTTTCAGTCATTCCAGTTCAGAAGACCTGGTGACAGATATCGTCAGCTCTAACTATGAAAATTCAGTGGTCTTTATTCATTTCTACAACATCAATTCGGCAATAAGAACAGTTCAGGAACTCTCCATGGACCCAGACAATCCCTACAAAATCTTTTATGGCAAGGATAGATGTGCCAAAATCTCTCGTTATCAACGCGAATTTGTTGCCAGCTACTTGTGCTCACCAGATCCCGATGCCATTGATGACTCTGTCGTTATCTCGATGCTCTCACAGCGTGCCCTTGCGGCGCTTGAAATTAATACGTCCACAGCGCATATTTCGGCCCACTCATCAGCAGTTGACAACACTGGAAATCGTACCATTTATATTGGTGGCCTGCCGCCGTCCATCACGATTGAAGATGTGTGTGATACCATCAAGGGCTACGGCAGTCTTGAGCGGGTCAAATTTATCCCCGACAAGGGCATTGCCTTTCTCACGTTTATTGAGCCCATTGCTGCTGCCGAGTACTACATGGTCAATTTTACGTCGCATAGTGGTGTTCTTGTGCAAAACGTCTTAGCCGATATTGGTTGGGGTAAACACTCGGGAGCCATGCCTGAAGAACTCTACCGTCTTGTTGTTGAGCGTGGGGCCGTCCGCAACATTTACCTGCGGTATAGTAGCGATGCACTGACTCCCGAGGAGCAGGAGCAGATTGTGGCACCGACGTTGGTCGATATTAGAGACAGTTTCTCGCGGTTTGGTTCGTTTGAGAAGATTCTGCACTTTAAAAACAAGTACTGCTTTTTTATCAACTTTACATCACTACAGAGTGCAGTCGAGGCGATGGAAACAATTCGGACGGAGGGCCTGTACAAAGGGTTCAAGATTAGTTACGGCAAGGACGGTATTATCAACAAGCAACACTTTCACCCGCCACAGTATTCACAGAATGTCAGCATGAACGGTCTTAATGGATATTTTTACCCGCCGAGTCATTCATACTACGCAAATCCCGATGGTTCGCGGTACGGCGGCGGCGAGGACGGCCTATCTACGACCATGACATCGCCAATACCTGACGACGAGAAGATTTCCTACATGTAATTGACCCAGTCACTAATTCTCCTACCTGTTTATTATGCTTCATCTGAGTGCAGTCCCACCCCATCTTCCTCATCGGTCACGGCTTTCTAGAGTGTTTTGATGTTTATTGTTTTTGTTTATTTTTGTGCTCTTTTGTGTTTGTTTGTTTTTTTGTTTTTTGTTACGGATGGTGCTGGGATACCACTGCCGCAACCACCCACCATTTCTGCCGCAGCCAAGCGCTCCCAGGCAGATAATTTTAATAATTTTTAGGATTGGCTATGAACCCTCCCTCCCCCTTAAAATAACAAGGAATATTGCGCAGGCACCCAGAGGCGCTTGTTTTAATCTTAATCGAGTTCATCGCCAAGCCGCCACCGGACTCAGGGCCTGGCTTGTTAGTCCCTTCACCACGAGGTACGTGGACATGGGGGGAATTGGAAAAAAAAAAAAAAAAAAAACAGCCATTGTTCGAGGCTGACAACTGGTGCTACGAGCGACTCTTTTCTATTGGTTTTTGTTGTTTTTTTTTTCTATCGAGGTAGTTATTTTTTTTCTTTTGGCTTTTTGATTATTTTATTATTGTTTTTGTTTTTTTTTTGTTTAATTTTTTTTTTTTTTTTTTTACAATTTTTGGCACATAACTTGACATGTACTTATATTTTTTTATTTTGAGCAGCCCCAGAATTGATGCTTTTTTTTAATACTTATTTAC
>Ga0160505_100448_pt1 | contig 23846 bp, 22 predicted proteins | sample DIDeMG_FD_108225 | JGI IMG/M metagenome (GOLD analysis project Ga0160505, IMG submission 108225) | Enriched chicken feces microbial communities from UW Madison campus, WI, USA - DID2874_E49_Stillage MG | ecosystem: Host-associated > Birds > Digestive system > Large intestine > Fecal ... | reverse complement strand
AAAAAAGAAAAAATATTAAAAAAATAATAGAAATATTGGTTTTTTGTGAATAAGTATCAAGTGAAATAAAAAAAATGTTGATTTTCTTTTTTTTTTTTTTTTTGTTGAACATGCGGTTGATATAACGCCAGGTCAATTGCATGGACCTTGAACATCCGGAGCTAGAAAGACATGGACCCTTTTAGTCTGTAAAGTCATAGATGTGTATGGTTTTGATCGATAAATTCTTGTACATCATAACGGTATATATTTAGCTACACTCCAAATCGTCAACTCTATCAAAACTATTTAAATAAAGGCCTTTCAAGCTCAAATCAAAATATCTATCTGAATCCTTTTTTTTTTTCTTTTCTTATTTGTTATTCATTTATTAATATTCATTATTAACACTCCGTCACTTCTCCTTTTCCATTTATAATACACCAAGTTTTGCCTCAGGGGTGTTTTCCTTTTTTTATTGCGCCCATCATTGACCTCTTGCCAGGTACATCACACTAGATAGACCCATCGTCACATCAAGAATCACCACAAAAAGTCACTACTCGTCTTTTATAAATAAAGCGCCATTTCCCTTTCTTTTCTTCTTCTTTCCATTTATACAATTCATAACATTGACACCATGGCTGCTCAAGTTCTACTGATACGCAACTACGATGACCCACCTCAGCCGGAGGGCCCACCGCTCTACCCGGTCACAAAACCCGGTCCATACATTTTTGAAGACGACTAGATCCTTCCTCTATTCATTTTTAGATACTCAATACCAGCCAATTGATCTCTATACAGCTTTAACTACCATGCTGCCTTTTTTTTTTACCACCAGAAAAAAAATAAATCAACAAAACAGAACCTTTCTAATTGATAGAAAACAACAAACTCATGCTAGATATAAATGTTCCATTGTGATACACACACCCACACGACAATCGCCCAGTATTCTGACCACCTCCAGCGGATCGAGACCCAAGAGGGTCTATTTATGCATGCAATTACATTCTCGGCAGCCGTCAAAAAAAGATATTAATACCAACTATAGCCGCGCGCTCAAGACGCGGGCGTCGGAGGGCGCAGTGAAAATGCGTGTATGATTCTCTCCCGGGAGGCCAGCCTATAAATAGCAAAAAATAAATAAAATAGAATGCAGTTTAACAGGAGTTTCTTTTTTTTTTGTAACCAGAAAGCCGGGATTTTAGATATCGTTACCAGAACCCTGGGCACGGAGGTAGGCCTCTTCTTCGGGCGCAAGTCCACTTTCGGTGCCATAACGGCCATCATTACCATCACTAGCCTCTTCGTCGCTCCCGTAGTAATCTTCCAGCAGCGGCTGTCGGTTACTGGGCTCTTCTGCTGGTGCTGGTGCCTTTGGGGCCTCTGTGGAGACCGACGGCACAGGTAACGGTGCTGCCGCCCTCTTGCGCTGTACAGAAACTGGCACCAATACTGCCGCCTCCTTGACAAAATCACGCATGACTGGCGCCGATGAGTAAACTGTCTTTGATTCGACTGGTGCTGCTGGTCCTGCCTGGCCACTGCTGCCTCGCTCCTCTAGCGCCTGCGCCGCACGGCTGCCAGGCGGCGGGCCCGCCGGAAGCGGAATCGCGCGTACCGACTCGTCTGTGTCACTTTCATCGCTCGCGCCGTCGTAGTTCGTTGGTCGGTCGAGATCAGGGTATCCGGGCACTGGCACACCAAAAGGACTAAAAAAAAAGTCGCAGTTAATATCTAACCATCTCACAAGAAATGCTATGGAGGGAAAAAAAAAAAGGGTAATAATTACTTTAGTACGGGGTCCCAGTATATGCTGTCACGGCCACGACCGCCTGTGCGCCGAATAAACCGTCGATTATGCAGTTTTGGCCGCTGCTGCTGCTGCCGCTGCTGGTGTGACTGTTGCTGAATGCTTCCATTCGCAATGCCCTTTTCATAGGCGGCAAGATCAGCCGTAAGCGTTTCCAGCAGCTGTTTTTCTCGGGCTAACAGCCGCCCATTCTGTTCCTCTTGTCGCTTTTCTAGGGCCTCAATCTGTTGTCGCGTACGAACTGGGTTCAGTTGGGTCAACCGGCTGGTACGTGTTTGGGCGCGTTGTTGCTTGAGCTTTTTAAGCTGCGCCGATTTCTCCTTCTTGTCTAATTGGAAAAAAAAAAGAAAAACTGTTAGATTGAAAAAAGAGAATTTCAAAACGGAATTAACATCAGTCTGCTTACGTTGTGCCTGGACAGGGTTCACGTCTTTTGCCATGATGATGATGATGATGTACTGCTGGTGTTGATCGATTGAATAGTAAAAAGAGAAGGTTGGGAAAAGACCTGCTTTTTTATTTTCAATTTCTTTTTCAATTATTTTGTGCTCCATCAGAACCACTCAACTCTCAGCACATTTTCAACGGTCAGTACCGACACCGCCCCAAACGAAGGAGACCTTTCAAACCATGTCCGGCACCACAAACAACAACGCACCTCAACACGACTATTCGGCCGTACCTATAAATGCCCTGGAGTCACTGCGATTACGGCTGACGCAGCTAACGCACTCGCTCAACTCGATGCAAGCCCAGCTCAAGCAAGCCACGCTGCCCAGCTGGCCCGCGCTACACAGTCAGTTTAATGTCATTCTAAAGCAGCTCATATCGCTCTCGGAAACGATTGCACACCATGCCGATGTGCTCAAGCGGACTGTGGCCTACCCTTTACCGGAGTTCCCCACCCTGCAGCAGGCGGGCCTGCTATCAACCCTACTACGCAAAAAGCCCCTCCCGGACGTGGAGGAGTGGATAAACCAGGGAAGCGAGGTTTGGGCCAAGGATGTCAAAATTAAACTCGATGAAGACTTTTGTAAATGGGCCAGCGACGAAGTGGCCTCCGAGGTGGGTAAGCATGAATGGCAAGGGTTTTTAACTGCGGCAGAAATTGATGCCGGCGAGGTAGATGCCGGCCTGCGGACGGGGATGCTTGGCGGCGCGACAGCGGGGCAAGCAACCGCACCTGCGGCTGGCGGCATGCGGATTGAGGAAATCATCATGGTCATGGCCCAGGGTGTCCCGGCCCTTAAGAAATAACAGCAATGAGAAATACATTATGAGAAACTTTTATATATAGATAAATAATGGCAAAAAAAGATAAAACACACAGAATGGCAAGGGAAAAAAAAGAGAATGAAATGAGATACATGAACATAATGATAGTAGAGGGTCCACCGCAGTGCGCGGTTATCGCTTGCTGCGCATCTCCTTGACCTTCTTGTAGTGTTTCGAGCGACCGGAGTGTTTCTTGACCTGGATCTCGTCGAACTTGCGCTTGAAGTAGTCGCGGGCCTTGTCGTTGTTGAGGATCTCGTCGGCAATTGTCTTTTTGCGGTCCTTGCGGGCAATCCGCGCCGAAAAGAATTCCGTATTTCCCTCCACCACGGTACCGGTCTGGAAGAATTTGGGGATGGAAGCCGTTTCCTTCTTGTAGTGGCGCTTGGGATCAAGGACGTTACGCATTTGGAGGATCTGCCAGTCGCGGCGCACGGTGTCGGTGACCTCAGAGCGCGGCATGTCAAACCACTTTGCGCCGGCGGTGGCCTCGCGCGCGGCCTTCTTGGCGGCCTTGACGAGCACGGGGTCCGAGATCTGGCGGAACTCCATTTCCTTGGTAGCAGGCTTACGCGCGGCAGCCTCGGCGCTGGGGAAAACCTCGGCAAGCTGGGGCAGCTTTGAAATTGACGCCTTGACAGCGGAAAGCGAATCGTCGGCAGCCTGATTCGATTCGGGTGTGCCGTCGGTGGCCTTTTGCAGGTTGCTCTTGGCGGCGGAGAGCAGCGCGTCGAGATCGAGCGTGTCGAGATCGGCAACGGGTTCGCGGGTCATGGTAAGCGACGAGGATTCGGAGTGCGAGCTGGCAGCAGTGTCCGAGTCTGTGGGTGAAGCAGGGATAGCGGCGGGCATGTGGGCTGTGAGAATTATCGGGTGTCGGGTTGCTGTAAGAGATTCGTAAAGATAAAATTTTTTCTTTTTTGTTCAAACAGGTCCCAAGAAGTGGGACCTAAAGAAAATATGTAAGTGTTTTGTGTTAAATCATAAATCTTAAAAATCAAAGTGTAAATCCCAGATTTCCGGATTTTGAATTCACAAATCTGCCGCCATCAAATTTTTCCTCCCTTCGCGACTCACCACCAATAAAAACCCCCGAACACGCGTCACCACCCCTTACGGCTCTGCCATACCCCCACCCCCCACCAACACCACCAACACCACCACTATGAACTCCGAAAACGAGGCCGACGGGCTCACGCAACAAATTCCTTATGATGTCGCTGGAGTTGGCCAGGAGCAGGACCCCAACTTTGTGGGTGGCTCGTTTAGCAACGTTGCTCAGGGCCTTTCTGGCCACTACCGCAATATTATGATGACCTACTGGCAAAATACAATTAACAGCATTGAGCATGACGACCACGAGTTCAAGATCCACCAGCTACCTCTCGCGCGTATTAAAAAGGTCATGAAGGCCGACGAGGACGTCAAAATGATCAGCGCTGAGGCGCCCATTCTGTTTGCCAAGGGCTGTGACATTTTTATCACCGAGCTCACAATGCGCGCGTGGATCCACGCGGAAGAAAATAAGCGACGGACGCTGCAGCGCAGCGACATTGCCAGCGCGTTACAAAAGTCTGACATGTTTGATTTCCTTATTGATATCGTGCCACGTGAAGAGGCCATGGCGTCGTCGTCGTCGGCGCGCAAGAGCCAGCAGCAGGCGCAGTACGCGCATTATGACGAGGCTGAATACCAGGCTGCGGCTGCCGCTGCCGCGAGCGACGAGCAGCAGCAGCAACACCACCACCAACAGCACCAACAGCACCACCAGCAGGAGTACATTGACGAAGCGCAGTACGAGCACCAGCAGCCGGGGGCCGAGGATGAAGAGCAGGACGATGCGGCAGCGGCAGCCCAAGGCACCGGCGCCCCCGACGCGCCGGGCGGCCCGCCACTGTTTAACGATATCAGTAACATTTACAACGGATATCGCCAGTATTAACGAGAGTATGTTTTTATTTTATATATATTTTTTAGTTTTTCTTTAGTTTCATGTGTTTTTTTTTTCTGAGCGCGAGTGCCTGGCAAGACTCACCGGTAGTGTCTTGGCCGGCCCATGCGCCGACCCGTATATTTATGTATGTATATATATGTATAAGTGTATATCCATTTAATCTACGCAACATTATTACGAAGTTGGCTTTCACGGATGCAGACAGTCCTCTGTGCTTGTTAACGAGCTCTGGCCTGCCCCCCAAACTTTGTCGTGCGTCCTTTTATTATTGTAATTATTATCAGTCTATTGTCCCGATACCTATAAGTTATACAAAGGAGACACCCATTACGCAAAATCCATTCAACTTCACTAGGACATGTGCTGTTTATGTTATTAATTCAGGTCGCTTCGATGGTGCCGATCCTTTCACGTTTATACGATTTATTTATTTTTGTAATAACAATAATATATATATCGTTGGTTTAAAATGCTTGTTAATAAAACAAATCACAAACATCTGGAATAGTAAACAGTTGAAACCACCATGCTGACGTTCGAGAAAGTCCCCGTTTTACAAGCGCTTGATTTAACCGCCTAGTTCACCTCGCCATTGCTCGGGTTGCTGAGAGTTCTCGTCCCAAACTGATGATCAGTCACAGACCTGCTAACAAAAGCACCTCTTTCAAGTAAACAAACGTCGAAGATTGATAATCCAGAGTGGGTTATTGTTGCCTATGTAGGCCAAACGAGACAAAAAAGGGTTTGCTTCCCAATAAATATAAAACCCTCCGGTTGCGCACACCCTTCAAAATTTTCAAAATTTTTTTTTCTACTCCACACTTTCAAGTATTTAATTCTTCTTGTCAGCACCCGGTGTAGAATCATTCGCGTCTCATATTCCTCAGACTTCCTGCTATGTCTGTTGTTCCGCACAAGAAGCATTACCCGTTTTGGTACGGTGGCCTGGCCAGTATGGTCGCTGCTACTTCAACGCACCCGCTTGATCTCACCAAGGTCCGGCTGCAAACCGCACATGTCCCCGGCGGCACCATGATTAACACGTTTTTCTCCATTATTCGGAACGAGGGTGTGCTGGCGATTTACTCTGGTCTTTCGGCATCGCTTCTGCGTCAGGGAACCTACTCCACGGCACGATTTGGCATGTACGAATGGCTCAAGGAGTCGTTCACTCGTGCTAATAACCCGCCGCCCATGTACGTTTTGTTGCCTATCTCCATGGTTGCTGGCTGTGTTGGTGGCGTTATCGGCAACCCCGCAGATATTGTCAACATCCGCATGCAGAATGACCGGTCGCTGCCAGTTGAACAGCGCCGCAACTACCGCAACGCCATTGACGGAATTGTGCGTATTGTCAAGGACGAGGGCTTCATGAGTCTGACGCGCGGCATTGTTCCCAATATGAGCCGTGGCGTGCTCATGACCTCGTCGCAGATGGTCTCGTACGACAAGTTTAAGCAGCTTCTTGTTGGCACGCTGGGTCTGCCAGAAGCCGCACACTACACGCATTTCTCGGCGTCATTGCTGGCTGGCCTCGTGGCTACCACGATCTGCTCGCCGGTTGATGTTGTCAAGACGCGCGTTATGAACGCTGCTCAGAAGGGCGAGGGTGCATTCACCATTCTACGAAATGCCGTCAAGACTGAGGGCATTGGCTTTGCCTTCCGTGGCTGGCTACCCTCGTTTATTCGCCTGGGTCCCCAGACAATCCTGACATTTCTCGTGCTCGAGCAGCTCAAACACTCCGGAATCGGCCAATAAATTCAGCCGGATTAATAACTATTGCTGGCTCGGGTGAAAAAAAAAAAAAGACAAAACAAACGAAAACAAAAACGAAAACAACAAAACACGGACTAAACGGGCCAATTTGGACTGCAATTGCAGCAAGAACCCTCTTCCGCAAATTCGGGGCTGGGCGACCTGCGTCTAGCATCGTTGCGGTACCTGCTTCTGCTCCTCTCCCACCGCGCGTGGGCAAATCAGGGAATAAAATCATGTAAATATAGAAGCTGCCATCATAGTAGTGTTATAAATATTCATATATACATACAGATATATACATACATATATATAATTCATTATTAGCATCATCATGATATCGTTAGATGATTGTGCATACATCATTCTTGCGTGGGCTGGCCCTGTGCGTAGTAAAAGTTTACTGCCACGGGCGTCAAGCTGTGTTTCATTGCCCACTGCTTGACCCGGAGCCCGGAGCCAAATGCAACACGCACGGGCTCATCTAATACTGTAAGCGCCTTCTCGTTGTTATTCTCACCGCCTTCTTCAAGGGGCCTGCTGCTGCTGTTCGCATGATTGCTACTAGTGGTGTAAATTATGTTGTTGATTGACTTTATCGTTGACCCAGGCGGCTCTTTAAATAGAATGTATACAAACCGGTGCTTTCCACTACCATTGGGGAGTATCGGTCCGAGGTAGGGCAGGATTTCATCGCCCTTGTCAAGGTCAAGCTGCGAAAAGTCCGCGTGGTCGGATGAGAGCCGGAGCCCCGAGACAATGTAATGCAAGTAGTCGGTGGTCATGCCCACGTCGTTATTATTAGTATTATGGATTTCGACGCTCTTGCTTGGCTCCGCCGCTGCGCCAACGGTGCTGTCCGGGTCTGTAAGCACAAGTGTGTATGAGGACCCCACGAGCGAGGGGTCATCGGAGATGTTAAGAGCCGTGTGCACCAGCGGTCGCTCCCGTGCCTCGGCTGGTGTCAGCGTATTTCCCATGGTAACATCTTTGTTATCGTGTGAAATGGTAATGAGTCTGAGAAGAAGGTGATCAAATAAAAGAAAACGTTAGTCAGCGAGAAGGATCTCTCAAGTCAGACCCGTAGTTGCTGCGACTTGTCAGAAGGGAAAATACTCACCCTAGCGGGTTAAAGGAGTCAAGAACTGGTATCAAGATGTTAGCAATGAGGTTGTGGGTTCGTAAATCAATTGTTTAGGTGCGGCTGCCGCTGGCCGGTACTTACCATCAGGAATGATTTTATGGCTCTTCAAGTTTTGAATCAGGTCATTGTTGAGCGTCACAAGTCCGCGAGCGCGGGGGATGCGCGGCACCAGAGCAATTGGCCGTGAAAGTATTCGGAACATGTCAATGCAAGTGCTGTAATTGTTATTTCGTTTGCTTCTTTGGTTGGGTCGGGGGATACTCTCAGGGCAGACCGCAGAAGGATGATGATGATGATGATGGGATGGTTTCTTTTATTTTGCGATTGTAGATGATCAATGCAAAAAAAAAAAAAAACCCAATTAACAATAAAATTAACAATAAAACAGCAGCGAACGCAACCTGCTGCCCTTGCCCTTTAAATGATCTGGTTATTAATGGTAATGATGAACACCATCATCCTGGCCCTCTTTCGCCCCCAACAGAATTCCATATTGCGCAGGCCCGGACCTCTGCTTCAGTGCTACTGACCCCCCTCCTTCCCCCCAAAAATAAAATGTCTTCAGCGTCTCCACCCCTTGCCTACGCGACGCTCCGCGCGCACGCGTTCCCCGTGACCACCACCTCGTTTGCGCGGCTGGGCCGCGCGCTGGTGCTAGTTTCCGGCGACGAAGGCGGCTGGTGCTTTGTCTGGGACGTGCGCACGCGCCGGCCCGTGGTGGTTTTTCGCGCGCACACGAAAGCGGTTATTGCCGTGCGGGTTCTGGCTCTACCCGAAGCCGCCGCCGCCGGGAATCTCGTCATTGTCACGCACGGACGTGACCACCTGCTCAAGGTGTATCGCGTGGACCCTGATCTGCTCCGTGGCGGCAGCACCCGCACTAGTAAACAACCGCTGGTGTATAACACGGTGCTGCCGATGCAGTCGGACGACGGCACCGCGTATCCGTCGCTGCCGCTCATCTATACCCAAGACGTTAATGCGTTAAATTTCTGTTCCGTTGCATTTGCGCGCGCGCTGGCACCGGGCGGCGTTGCCAGCCGCGTGGCTTTTACCGTGCCTAGCACGCTTGCATCTGAGAACATTGACGTCTACACTGTCGATCTTGCCTCTGGCCAGCTGTCGCGAATTGTCACGGCGCTCGAGGCGCCAAAATCCCCCAACCAACCACTTTTTGACGACGCTGAAGTCAATCGCAATGCCGGCATTGTTATGGCGTTACTGCTTGTAGAAATTAGTGGCACGTCGGACTATGCGTTGCTGGCTGCGTACGAGTCTGGCCTGGTCGCCGTACACCGGCTAGTATGCGGGGCCGATGGATACAGACCCACGCTGCTCTACGCAACCAAGTGCCACTCGCAACCTGTTCTTTCACTTGATGCAGACCCTCTCGCGCACGCGTGGTTCCTCTCTAGTGCTGCAGACGCAAAAATTTTTCAACATCCGTTGGCCTCCCTTCTTCCTGAATCCCCACTTGCTGACGGCAGTGGCGCCGATCCCTGGATCATCGGACCCACCGTTGGATTCAACACGAAGCACGCGGGGCTTAGCGCTCTTGCCGTGCGGCCCGACGCGAAACTCTTTGCTACTGCGGGCTGGGACGGTATGATTCGCGTTTTTGATGCGCGTGCCAACGTTAAAAAACAGCAATTCCGCACTCTCGCTGTTTTCAAAGGCGGTCGACAGAATGGCGTTACCACCGTTGCATTTTCGCCTCCCGACAATACCGATTCTCAAATAGACCCTCATGGTGATTCCAATGCCGATCTTGCTAGTAAGCTTGAACTGCTAAAGCCTACATCTGACAATCTTCTTGCCGTTGGCGGCAAGGACGGCCGTATATCCCTCTACGCTCTCTATTAACTGTACATACTTTCAACACAAATATTGTTTATGTATATATATCTCTATTTATATATTTATTGTTATTTTTATTATTATTTTTGCCCGATTCAATCTACAATCACTTTCCATTGCCTTCAATTTGGGTTGTAAGCAGCGAGTGAGTTCGCTTAAGCTCATCGACTGTCCTCAGGGTCGCATTGATCTTATCCTCTGTTTCTTGCTCGTTTACCGTGATTGTTACCTTGAATTTTTCAAATAGCGCCGTAATTTCCTTTGCATGTTCTTCACGTTTTTTGGCCATTTCTACACGCAGTTGCTCAATTTTAGCTCTTTCGGCTTTTTGTTCAGCGATAACTTTCTCTAATTTTGCAATTTGGTCTTTGTCACTATTGCGCTCTTCAACCAACTTTGCAATCTGTTCACTGATATCCTTAAACTTGGTTTCAAATGAAAGGCGCACGGACTTGGCGCCCTCAACAACAGCTTTGTAGGACGCGTCCGAGCGCTCCTGGTCCTCCTTGACTTGCTTGAGTACGCCTTCGTACTCGTTCTTCGATTCTATATACTGGCGTTGATCGTTCTCTAGCGAATCCACATGCTTGGCTTTAGTTTCAAGCTCTTTCTCCAGCTCCTTGACTCGGCGCTCCTTTCGACTGATGATAGAGTTGAGGGTTTCGTTTTGGTGTCTGAGACCTTCGAGTTGTGACTCAATGTTGTCGCACCGTTTCCGGATGGCATCACGGCCTTGCTTCTCCTCGACAGCACGCGCGGTCTGCTGGTTGAGGTCACGTCGAAGGGCATCAATAGTCTGCTGCAAGTGTTCAATAACGTGTGACGTAGTGGCCCAGTTGGATCGGGCAATATTGGCCTCGTATGCTGACACAGAGCTGCTCACGCTACCCCGTGGAAATGATGAGATCGACGAGGGGCTTGAAACAGAGTAATTCGACTGCGGTGAGGTAGAGGATGCAATTATGGCCTCCGCAAGGGGGGCCTGGGGAGATGCAGCAACGGCACCTTTCTCTTCTGTAGTCGTGACCGGGGTCGTTGTTGCAGGGGCGGCACTGCCGTTGGTGCCGACTGGCATCAGGGGGGATGAGGGCACGGATGACATGGTTGAAGACATAGAAAGAGGTCTACTAGACGGACTAAGACTGGGAAGCTCCTGGGCTAGCTGTTCTAAATGCTTAAGCGAAGACGTCTTGCGGGCTACCAGAGTCGTTAGCACAGTGAAATCAGGGAAAAAGGGGAAGAATGTAAGGGAAAACTCTAAAAAAGTTTCTTCACGTACCTATCTCACTTTTGAGAATTGAAAGACGTTCCTCATCTTTTATGTTTTCGTTGGCTATCGCTTCTTCAGATTCTACAGGGGGAACCTCAGTGGCGGGTTCCGGGGCAGCCGCTGCCGCAGTCGTGGCAGCACTGATATCGTCGAGCGAGGGTGCGGTCATGGTCGGGTCTGCGTTATCTGGTCGGTGAGTTACTGGCTCATGTACTTTGAATCGGTCGGATATTATAGAGCCTTTCCGTGTCGCGGGTATATAACAGGGGCGCTTGCTAATCGTCGGAGCGTCCTCTGGTCTCTCTTCGTTTTACGGCAGATGGATGGTCTCGAGGGGGTTTGATAAAGGAGAGAGGTAGTCGAGAAGAGGAAAAAAAAAGTGTCAATTTAAGACTTTTGCTCAGTTAAGAACAAGTTTCCACATCAAGAATTCAGGACAACCTCCTGTCTGAAACGCGAAATGGAAGCGAGCACGACACGTTAGATCTCACCGTGACTACAACTACAATAACAAATTAAAAGTATTTACAAAGTCAATCTACTAGTGCTCCAATTATTAAAAAAAAATAATGATAATAAAAATAAAAAAAAAACCCTGGAAAAAGCTCCAATTTTAATTAAATAAAATATATATCGCGCGCTAGGACGGAGTTGGCAGTCCGCTGGGTTAACGGCGTGTAATCACTGCTCAGGCTTCGGCTCAACACTGGAAGCTTCAAGAGACTCAAGAAACTGCGGCCGATACGCTTTAAGCATACTGGTGGCGGGGCGTGACCTGAGATCGATATCTGATGTCGAGTTAGTATAATGTGCTATTGAAAACATAAAAAAGCTCAGGGGGAGGACAATAGAGTTACTTACTCTCAGCGTAGATCTCTTGAAGAAGGTCTAGACACTCTTCCTTCACAGGCGGCCGGAATTTGACCAAATAACTGGGAATAATTGTTAGTAAATCGTCAATGAATAAATAAATAAAAATAATAGTACTCACAATAATGATCCCATGCCAAGATCGCTGCGTAAAGGATCCAAACACAGACGCTTGAGGTTGTGCACAATCTCACCGTTTAGCTCAGGCAGATCAGATAGCAGACGCAGAAATTGAGGACGGTCGGCTTTCGTTAGAAAAGGGCTGATGTCGGCAAGAAGCCGCGTGGTATATTGAAAGTAAATGGACTCCTTGGACGGAAAATGATCAGTAACTTCTACTACTTTTTCACTTTTTGTATTGACAGATTTGCTTTTATTTTGGACAAACTCTCCAAACCACTCTTCATTGAGCCATTCAATGATGATATCCAGGCGCTCACGGAAGTTGGCCATAACGTAAGCAAATAACTTTTCTCTAATATTACTGCGCATGGTTTCGACAAGGTTAGAAGAGTCAGATGTGCTGGAGTCGTTCTCAGTTTTGTCATTATCCAAAACTGGGTCGGCCAGACCTTGAGACACAAGCCGACAAACCAGCGTCACCCAGGTGTCACGCGACCATTCGGTGATAGCAATGCGATCAATACCCTTTTTGGCATTAATTGTACCGGCGGGCAAGGCAGTAAGGTCAGTGATGGCCTTATCATTAGAAGACATACGGTCAACAACATCTTTGACTGCCTTAATCTTGTCAGAGTCGCTGAGTTTCGAAGGCGGGGGGAGCATGAACGACCCACTGGACAAATCATGATCAAATTCTTCCTCGCTCGGATACTCATCCTCAACAACAGACGGGTTAGTAGAAGCAGCGGTGCGTGCAATGGAAGATGTAATATTGCTGCTAGAATATTCGGGGTTTATATCTCCGGAGGAAGAAGGATTATAGGAGGTACTCGATAGTTGAGCTTCCGATAGCGCCGTCGGAACGTTCTTTGTTGCAGATGAGTTTAAAAAGTTGTCATATCGCGCTTTTACAATGTCAATAGAATTTTGCAACAGCTGGGGATTCACTGAAGCAATGCCTGCAAGTGTAATGTTTAAAGCCATATCTAATGGGAGTGTCTCAGTATCAAACTGAAGCAATGGGTCGGTCTTATCAAGAAGAGAGTAGAGTGATGCGTATGAGTAAGGGCCAGGAGGAACAGCAGTAGATGTATCCACAGGCATGGGATTTGGTGCAGTCTTGATGCGTTTGGTGTCTTCACGGTTCAATTGACTTTCAGGCTGTCTTTTCAGAGAACTATCACTAGCCCGTGACAGCGAAGAGAGATAGCCCTCGATCTGTGGATTATATTTGGGCGCCATGCTTGATTTGAGAACATGTTGCAAGAAAATCTTCAGGGCTTTCTTAATTATCTTAAATTCCACCTCTTGTTCCTTAATCGTCTTACCATGTACAGACTTTTGAGTAATATCAAATGATAAAATTGCCTTGAGGCACTTGGAAATTGTTCCAGGACGGACCTTCATCAACGCCGAGACAGCATAGAAGGTAGCTGTAATTACTTTAGCGTTAACTTTGGAATCTTGGAAAACACTCAAGATTCTGTCTAATAGACCCTGTGATTCAGCCTCCAAAGAAGGATGGATGAGTGGATGGTCAGATCGAACAGATGACAGAGAAAACTCATTGCTACTGCCATTGTCTGCGAGGCGAGGATCACGATTAACAAAAGACTGAACGATAATAACTTGCTGAGCAAACTTGATACATTCAGCCTCAACACCAAAGTGCTCTGATTCCCATAGCCTTAATACTGTTGCTTTGATTTTAGTTAAAGTGTTCCATTTATCCACTAACGAGTCGTTCTCTGCAACGGCCATCATTGCAAATCCGTAGAGATTGGCTGCAATTGTAATAGCATTCTTTTGAATCACATAATCAGTGTCATTTAGCAAAGTAAGAACCTCATCAACGCATTCTATAGCAAGTGACTTCTTCTTGTCTTTTTCCAACGAAAAAGAGGTGAAAGCATCAATGAAAAAAGATGAGCACCAACGTTTTAAAGCCACATCGGTACTTTTCACAAGGGGGAGAAGACCCGAAACAATCTGTGGGTAAAACGAGGCATCTTGAACAGCGAGGGCTTTGGCTTGGTTAAGCTGGGCAATTTGTTCCTCGATAGAAAGTGGTGCACTCATCAGACCGTTGGTGTTTCGGTGTTGAAAAAAATGTTGATGCGGTGGGGCGCTGGTTCTTGCTAGTTGTCTGAAACGGCTTGGTGTTCAGAAAAAACAGAATGAAATACGCAAATGAATTAACAGAGATTCTGCAAGCTGCAATCTTTATTTATAAACGCAGCACTCTTGTCTTGTTTTAAATGGCAATGTCGGGAGGTCTGGAAAAGAAGAAGAAAAAATTGGCGGAGCATCAAAAAGATGTATGACGCGACGAACTGACATTTTTGTTGCTGACTCAGAATTTATCTCAGCAATTAACGTTTTAGTGCTTCGCGTTTCCCATGCCTTTGAGACCTGAGCGTGATCCAACTGTCAACATATCAACCATCAAGCACCCCCTCCAGATCAGCGATCAACTACAAGCTATTCTGATAGGTTGTGACTAGTAGGGTACTACATATTTTACTTAAGTAAATAATAATTTACTTTTACTAACTTTCAGCTTCCAGCACCATGAAGTTCTTTTCACAGTCGCGTGTCAAGCTTCCGCCTGGTGGTGAGCTTAGCATGAGCCAACAGCACGCGCTGGTCTTCTCTCAACCCGAGACAGCCTTTTCTCAGTCGGAAAATAGAGATAAACTATTAAGGGAGCTACTGGAGGCTGAGCAACAGCACTTTGTTCTAGATTTTTCAACAGCCATGTCTCTTTTGAAGGTAATGCTTAAGCAATTACCTGCTGCCAATAAACACTCCAGCCCGCTTTCCGAAAAGCTAATAAATCAGACAATAAATTCTCTCGAGACTATCAAAATGACCCTCACGTTAGTATCCCGGAATTTTGTTTCCCCCGACGAAGTAAGCGAGTTTGAGCACATGTATAAGGTTCTACTTTCGTCTGTTTTTGAACTTTTCACGTACAGCTCCAAATCCATCAACACTCAAGTGGGCTTTTTCATTCGGAGTGTCCTAGTAACAGTAACTTCTAGGTCAATATTTTGGAAATCTTTAGGTCAGATATGCAACCATCTTCTAAGCATATGTGCTCACATAAACGCATTCTTGGATGGTAGTAACTCAAATGCTTTATCTGCTCTTCCTGGCACGCTATCACACCTTGAACTTTCTCGAATGCAGGCAGTTGAGGTGTCATTAACAATCTTACAGGCATTTTTTCGTGCAATTTTGTTTAGTAAGGATTTTCAGATTCTTTGTAGTCAGTCTAAGCATGCGACTATTAATCAAGTTTCAAGTGACTTATGGCATTACTTGAAACTTGTTCCTTTTGAATCTGATGCTGATCCTAGCTGTCTCAATGCACACCTTCTTTTTTCTAACATTTGCAGCATATCCTTAAAGGTTGACTTCTGTCGTGAACTATGGGTTCAACTTGGTCTGGCGTGGCTTTTCCGCGTTCACAAATCAATATCAATAACTTCACTCAGTAATGACATCATTCACACTGCATGTTCACTTGGATTAGACCTGATCGAGTTTTCATCCCATCACAACATCACTTCTATTCCCCACTATGTTACTCCCCAGTTTGATTTAGAGGTCGGGAATAGTTCTGTAGAATCTGATATGGTCAAAGTCTTTTATATTTTCACGTTGGTTGTTAACAACGCTTCTCTGCCTGACAAAATCAAAATTATCAAGACTGTTTCTGATTTCAATAGTGCTTTTCTGAGAAGAAGAGCACTAGAGATAGCAGAAGCGCTGGAGAAGCAGGAAAACTATTTGTCAACTTCATTTTCAATGACTGATCTTTTCAAAGCGTCATTCATTTCTACTGACATTGACACACTTAGTGCCCTCAAACTATTTATTACAGATAATTTTTCTTCTCTTTCCGATAGTAACAAGCAATGGGTAATTCAGAGAGTTGGACTTTCGAACTGTATTCTACAGGGCCATCTAAATCCTAAAACTTTGTCGTGCTCACAGTGTAATGCCGGCATTGTTGATTGGCAATCAGATCGTGCCCTATCGACTGATTTCACTTATATTTTTAGTGAGATTCTGGATAACCAGGTTTTACATGACTCTATTCCTCTTCGGCTTGAGTGCATCACTTCAATGAAAAGGGTTCTAATATCTGAAAACCTTGATTTTAAGATTAACTCCTGCCCTATCGGCACATGGCTTGTTGAATGTTTCAAAAGCAGTAATCGTCAACTTCGTCTTGCTGCCGCTTCTATTTTCCCTTACTCTATAAGTAGCGATCGTGTGGGATCTATTTTCAACTATTTAAGCAGCATTAACCTTCGACATGAACAGTACCTCGCAGAAACACTGACCCAGACTTGGGGCTATTTGGGAAAGATTCTTGATGGCGACGAACTCAATTACGTCCTTCTCAAACTTATTGATTTTTTGGGAAGCACTCATCCATTGCATTCTAAGTTTGCGTTTTATCAGTTATGGTCTATAGCACGTCATAAAAACATATCTTGTTGGGATATGATGTCTTCGTTCTGGCCAACTATCAGCTATTCAGTCTTCCGCCGTTATATCACTCATCCACAAATTTGTTCGAGGTTCACCGAGTTACTACAAGTTACCACTAGCCACTTAATTCAAAAAACTTACCGGTACAGCGTTCCTTACTTGGTGGATGAAAATTTTGGTGATGTTTTAAAGGCCATTGGAGAAAATGCTAATATTAGTGTCTCTCAAATGCTTTGTGATTCTCTGCCAAAGACCGTTGCGGTTCTACTGCTGAATGATAGTTCTGAAATGCATCACAAAGTTATGACACTTTTAAGTAAAGCTGATGAGAATTTCAAGCGTACCCAGTTGGCCCAGATAATCAACTCTCATCGTCTTGCTATCACATTTGAACTACTAAAAATGTACAAACCTGATGATTCTGAACTATCAAACAAAATTTCCCAAGAATTTGCTTTTATTGGTGGTCTTCTTTATCACAATGAGATAAAACAAAATTCTAAAAAAGATCCTGGTGAGTACCTAGTGGATGAAAATATTTTGGGTTTGGTGATTCAATTCTCAGAGGCTGTTATTGAAAAAAAACTTTCAACACCGTTTAGTGAAAAGGTATTCAGTTTAAGAGGCTTATCAAAACTTATTTTATGTTCTGGTAATTCGCTTTCCCAGTCAATTCCTCAGATCTTTGCCATTCTGCAAACGGCGATGGAGACTAGAAAGTTACATACTCATGCTCTCAAAACTTGGTTTGACATGATTAAAAAGCTGCAAAGCAGCGATCTTGAACGTGTAATTGACTTGACATTTTCTGTCATTATTCAGAAATGGCCCATTATGTACTCCAGCTCAAAGCAACAGGCCCGGTCCATTTTCCTTTTTCTATTACATGAAAGACGCAATGATATGGAACGTCTTGTTAAAGAAAGAGGACTGCCTTCTCTTTCAAGCCTTCTTCCAGATCTTCAGGATGTATATGATGAAATTCGCGACATGCGCAAGGCAATAACTTCGCCTTTGGGTCAGCTTAAGATGCTGCTGACTCGAAGTCAAGATGAGAACGTTTATGTTGTTCGCCAGACTTTAGAGGATATTTGCGGATTCATAAGTCGAGAGCAGGAAACGATCCGGTCGATATTAAGCAATCCAGCCACCCAGCATGTCATCAGCAGTCTTATACGATCCCTTCTTAATTTACCTCACAAGTTTCAACAGATCAACAATGACGATATCTCAACTCTTTGTGCTCAGTGTATTGGATTCCTGGGTTCTGTTGAATCTTCCAAGGTTGACATTCACAGTTATGAGCGTCCCATTATTATCATTAATAATTTTGGTGATGCAGACGAGACTATGAAGTTTGTTCTTCATTTTATCGAGAAATATCTTTTAAAATTTTTTGTTAGTACAACAAATCCTTCTCGCCAAGCATTTTTAGCCTATGGCATCCAAGAATACCTCAAGTTCTGTGACCTTACACCAGCATCCATCAAAATCAGTCCTGGAGAAGAGTACTGGAAGTCATTTTCTTTGCAATCCCGACTTCTTCTGACACCTTTGATGTCTTCCAAATATACCATCTCAGCTTCATCATCTTCTAATGCTTCCACTAAGCTGACTTACCCAATTTTTTCTCCAAGCATTTCACATTTTCAATGGCTCCAAACGTTTACTCTTGACATGTTGTCCAAAGCCCAGGGGAGAAATGCCGAAACTCTTTTTACTCTATGCCGTAAAATCATCAAAAACCAGGACCTAAGTTTATACTACTTCATAATCCCCTATGTCACTATGAACGTCGTGTGCAGCGATAATAAAGTCGAGCAAGAAAACCTTCTAAGCGAGATCAACACTATTCTATCAATTGATTTGATTAAATTTCAGAACGATTCGACAGAACTTGAGCGAGTGAAGAAGTTTTTTGATGTTATTTTTTCTATGGTTGATTATTTTACCCAGACATTACGAAAACGTCAACAAGCGCTAATAACATCTGCCTCTGCTCAAGAGCGAGAACGGGTTAATAAAAGTGCTAACAAGACCAGCCCCACAGATAGTGATCCTTTTGTTCGAACTATCAGCGCGTTTTTGAAGAAAATCCCTGCTACCCTGATGGCAACACGATCTTTTGAGTGTAAATCCTATTCTCGCTCCCTGCTTTATTGGGAAGAATATCTGCGAGAGACTATTAGAAAGGAAGACAAATCTAACGAGCCACAGGCTTTGGAAAGTGAGAAGTCATATAGCACGGAAGATGTTTACTTCAAGTGCATGGAAATTTACGCCAAAATCGATGATCCAGACTCGCTAGATGGAATAACTACCTGTTTCAGCTCTTTGCCTGTACTTGGAAAAGTTTTCCAGTATGAGAATACCGGAAACTGGGACTACGCATTGGAATGGTACGAGATGCTATCCAAGACCTCGCAGTGGAATATTGACCTTGAATACAATATGATGAAAGCCATCAAGAACAGTGGCAGATATGAGGATTTACTTACACGTATTGATTCATACGGCAATCAAAATTTTGATTTGCCAACCAACTTTTTATGTCTTGGTATCGAAGCTGCATGGCTCACTGGCGATTTTGATAAACTGCAGCTTTGGGTTGATCGAGTTCCTGTAACAAAGTCGGTCTCTAGTATATACGAGTTTAACGTTGGCAAGGCTCTTATTGCCTTATCCGAAAGCGACTATAGCATGTTTCACCAGCATATTAAGGGAGCATACAAAGCTATTGGATCTGTTCTTGAATCTTCACCTGCCACAGTGGTTCGCGAATCTTATGAGTCTATAATTCGGTTACACGGCTTAGCTGATTTAGAAAGCATTGGAAGTCTTGACCGCGAGCGATTTGCCTCTATTGATGAAGGTGCCGTAACTCAAAAACAGCTGTCTAAGCAATTAAATGAGCGTCTTGAGATTCTTGGTTCTAACTACGATGCAAAGCGATATTTGCTTGCGCTACGAAGGGCTGCCATGAAGGCATCACAGTAAGTTTTTTCTTTTTCTTTTTTGTGTTTCACTAATGCTAACTTTTCATCAGTTTAGAGTATTCCAAGCTTGAAATCGAGCTTTCCTGGATTGCAACTGCCAAGAATTCTAGAAAACAACATCAGTATCCACTAGCACTAAGGGCTTCTATTCAATCATTGCCTTCAGATCGGTTTGAGGCACATATTGAGTATGCAAAGCTTCTCTGGGCTCAGGAAGACCACCGTGCTGCTATTCACGCTCTTGATAGTTTTGTTCCAAATGGCCTACTTAAATATCTACAGTCTAAAGCAAAGCAAGCAGTCACTCCAGCAGGTAACAGCAATCTTTCGGCGACTGATGAAATTTTGGGAAAAGCTACTCTGCTTCAAACCAGATGGATGGAAGCTTCAGGTTATGCCAACGGTCTTGAAATTAGAGAGCGCTATGATTTAATCTCAAAGGTTCACTCTAAATGGGAAAAGGCCCATTACTACATGGCGAAATATCATCAACATGTTTATGAGTCTCAGTTGCTTTTGGATCCCTCCACAAGAACGAGTGAGTCCCATTTTGGTGATTATGTTACCATCATTGTAAGAAGCTACATTATCTCACTTCAGTTTGGGTTCAAATACGTCTACGAGACTCTCCCTAAGCTGATTACGTTATGGCTTGAGTTTTCTACAAAGGTTGATGTTGTCGATTTACAGTCCCATGAAGCCGACCAATCCAAGATTGTTCAGAAGGTAATTGAATCCCGCCGCAGCAACTTGGCTGCTATCAACAGGTTGCTTGAAAGATACTCGGTAAGAGTTCCTAGTTACTTGTTTTACATTGCTCTTCCCCAGCTTTTTTCTCGTTTGTTACATCATGATTCCAAAGTCTATCACGTCATTCAAATGATTATTGTGCATGTGACCAGAACTCATCCTCGTCAAGCTCTTTGGCTTTTGTTTGCTGCTGTCAATTCTGATCGAAAAGAAAGAAAAGAACGTGGAGATGATTTGGTTAAAAAGTTATTGTCCACTCCAGCAACACTTCCTTCATCTCAAAACTTTGGCTTATCTCAGACTTTCACTCCAAACTCTGATGCAATGACTCAAACCAATATCAAATCGCTGGTGAACTCTGCTACCAAAGTAACGAAGGAATTGAAGAACCTGTCGCGTGCCCCAGTTGATAAAAAGCAAAGACGGCTTCGTCTTAGCGATCTTGGTTTTGATTCTAGTTGTGTCCCAACTGGGTTGGTCTTACCTGTAGCTCAGTGTATGTGCATAACTTTCCCCAGTCAATCTGCAGCTATGAAGTATCATACGGCTTTCCCCAAAAACTCAATGATTACGATTGAGTCCCTGGATAACTACTGTGAAGCTATGCTTTCTCTTCAACGACCGAAGAAAATTGCGCTAATTGGTAGTAATGGACGGCGTTATCGCATCTTGTGTAAAGACAAGGATGATGTCCGCAAAGATGCCAGATTAAATGAGCTAACAAGAAGTATTGACTCGCTGCTGAAAAAAGACCCGATGGCGTCTAAAAGAAAGCTGGGAATCTGTACCTACTGGGTAACCCCGCTTTCGGAGGACGGCGGCCTGATTGAATGGGTTGAGGGCGTCAAGCCACTGAGAGAAATCTTGGTTGAGAACTATAGGGCACGAGGCTGTAATACGAACTTTTCCACCATTGGTCAAGGCCTGCCTCCGCTTGAAAAATACCGAGCCTTTATTAAATACTACCGACCAGTGCTCAAATTTTGGTTTATTGAAAACTTCCCCGAGCCCAGCTCGTGGATTGATGCCAGAACTAAATATGGACGTACACTGGCAGTTATGTCTATAATTGGGTTTATTCTTGGGTAAGTTGTGAAATTCTTTTTAACCGCTTTTTTTTGTTGTTGTTGAAATACTAACTGGTTTTTTTAGACTTGGTGATAGACACGGAGAGAACATTCTTTTTGATAAAACTAGTGGAGGAATCATGCATGTCGACTTTGACTGTCTTTTTGACAAGGTATGATATAACTCGCAGCAATTGACATGTGTTATTATTACTAACAAATGCAACTTCTAGGCTCGAGCTCTTGGTGAGCCAGAACTGGTTCCATTCCGCCTCACTCATAATATGGTAGACGCACTGGGTGTGTCTGGATATGAGGGAACGTTTAGAAAGTCTTGCGAGATCACGCTGCAATTTTTACGAAACCATCAGGATATGTTTTTAACTAATTTAGAGACCTTTCATTACGACCCGATTAGCGACTGGAAGAAGAAGAAGAAATTTGTAAGTACTAACAATATTATTTTTCAAACATGCTGCTGTGTGTGAGAGTGGTAGATATGACTTTTCATGACCACATGGATCACAAACTTAAAAAAGCCAATATTTTATGGATAAAACTTTTTTTCTGCTGATTTTACTAACTCGTGCTTTTAATAAGATTTCCAAAAAGATTGTCAAGAATGGATACAAGGCAGCCAATACATCTGAAGAGGCATTGACATCTATCAAAAACAAATTGCGGGGTGTCTTGGTAGAGGAAACAACCCCACTGACCGTAGCCGGTGAGGTTGATACTCTGATAGTCCAGGCCACCGATGAAAAGAATTTGTCAGGAATGTATCTGGGCTGGATGGCTTTCTGGTAAATACCAGCTTATTTATAAATTAATATAGAGATTCACAATTTTAAATGGTTTTTTTATTTTTATTTTTTTATTGATACTAAATGGTCATGAAAGTTCTATACAAATGATAATGTTTGACGTTAATACATGGATTGTCACGCTTGGCATTGACTCGAAATATGGCCTGGTTGTTTGCACTTGTAACAAACCTTGCAGATGGGCTCGCTGCAAGCTTTACTTAAATGACCAACCTCACCGCAGTTGTAACAGAGCTGTCCCTGGGTGCAGTCTTTGCTAACATGACCATACTGACCACACGAAAAGCACGACTGGTTGCGTTGTTTGCTGTACTTGCGGCCGCCATTGTTAGACTTGCAAAACGCCGAAATGTGGCCAGGCTTGCCACAGCTGTAGCAGTTCTTAGTAGCAGCGGCAGGTCCCGAAGGAGTAGCGGAATGTGAAGCGGGTTGCGTAGGCGCAGACTCAGGAACGGCTGACACAAGTGCTTCAGCTTTTGTAGAACCAGTCTGTGAGTCTTGTTTTTTTGACTGCTCTGGGGCTAAGGAGAGCTTCTCGATTGCAGTGTCTAATGACTCTTCCTTTTTAGTATCATTGTTCTGTTCTTCTTTCACTTGTTCGTCTTGATTCTTGTCGGAATCAACGGAAGATTCCTTAGCAGCCTCGTTAACACAATTGCGGACCAAGTGACCGGGCTGGCCACATTGGTAGCAGGTCTTTCCTAACGAAGGCTCGGAGCAATCTTTGCTCAAATGACCGTATTCTAGAAACCAATATTATTAGCAAGAGACACTTTTGTTTTTGTCGAGGTGAGATTCATCAAACATACGGGAGCAGTTGTAACAAACAGGAGTACCGCTCTTGGGACAAGTAGAGGCCTAAAAACGAACATGTCAGATTCCGAACGAGGGGAATGATCCTATATCACGGATTTGTGATCAGAATACAAACCTTGTGGCCAAATTGTCCGCCTGAAAAAAACGCGAAAATGTTAGTGTCTAGTTTTGTGATTTGCAAACGCTACAGATCAAGTATGCTTGATTTGATGATCTGATCTGTGATTTGAACGTGAGTTTAAAATAATGAACCTTACAATTGTAGCAAGTTCTTTTCAAGCTTTGAAAGACCTGAGGGTAACGGGCGTTCTGAGAGTGTTCCATATTGCAAGAGATCAATATCTGAGAGATTTTCCGTGATCCAGAAGAGAGGAGGGAAGATATAAAAAAAAAAGGAATAAGTAAAATTAAAACAAGAACTTTTGTGCTGTAAAATTTTCTGTGTAGACCGGGGGAGATAAACAAAAATAAAAACAAGGTGTATTATCTAAGGCTTATATCATATTGTTACCTTATTACCCTACTATTAAAGTGATGTAAGATATAATAATATATAATAAATTTTACTAATATTTGATAAACCTAATTCTTCTTTGGCCTTCCATAAGACAAAACAAAAGAAAAACAATCAAAACAAACCAGAACAATCATAAATGAATATTAAATAACAGTAAATAAATATTAAATAAAACTAAATACATGATAAATAAAAAACAAATAAAAATAAACACAAACATCAACCTGGAGAGATACTCACATCAATTGATCCACCACCCCTAGTTTTCTTTTTTTTTTTTTTTTTTTTTTTTTTTTTTTTTCTTTTTTTTTTTTTTTTTTT
>Ga0160505_100447_pt1 | contig 23875 bp, 14 predicted proteins | sample DIDeMG_FD_108225 | JGI IMG/M metagenome (GOLD analysis project Ga0160505, IMG submission 108225) | Enriched chicken feces microbial communities from UW Madison campus, WI, USA - DID2874_E49_Stillage MG | ecosystem: Host-associated > Birds > Digestive system > Large intestine > Fecal ... | reverse complement strand
CAACAAATAGATTTTTATGATATTGTTTTTTTATAAAAAAGAAAAAAAAAAAAAAAAAAAAAAAAAAAAAAGTAAAAACCAAAAAAAAAAGCATCGACCGTTTACCCCCAAAAAAAAAAAAAAAAAAAAAAAAAAAAGAAAACAGTAGCTTTTTTTTGCTGTTGCCAAATACCAGCTTGTTTGTTTGTTTGTTTTTTTGCTCAACGTTTGACAGCTCACGTCATTGTTGGCGGAAAAGCGAGCAGAGATGAAAGTGTTTAGTAGTGATCAACATGTACTTGTATTGTGGAGGGGCTAGCAGTGCTGTTTGGCATTTGTGTTCAGCCCAGATCCACACTGGATAGTACCTGTCAATTAACGATGTCATCGCCCATCCACACTGGTAAATCCCTTACTTTATTTTTAATCTTTTATTCATTTTTTTTCACAAGTTTTCATAACTATAATATTTAATTTTATTCATGTATTTTAATTTCAGCAGTGGTGATTGTGTCAATTTTACAGATGTCGAGTTAAAAGTATATTTTCTACATGCAGCATGTTATTCTACTATCCACTCCCCAACCTTTTGGGCATTTAGCTAAGCGCAGGTCTCCCTTCTTCTAGGCCTTGAGATTGGTCTCAAGGAAAAATAAAAGACGTTACGCAGTTCTAGAGGTAAAAATCTACCGATATGTATTCTTATCCAGTTGTAGAAGAGAATAGTGAGCGGTGTCATGGTCTTGTCAATTAAAATAATTTTATTGTTTGCCAAAGTAAAACAAAATTAAGCAGTCGATGACATCAACCTCCCAATTAACCATCATATTAAACCTAGTACAATGAAATCAAACTTACAGAACTTGTTACATCCCCCGCGGCTTGTTTACAAGAAAACAGCCTCCTATTACAACACCAACCATTCTGGGAAGGATCAACATTGAAATTACCACTACTGTTATGTATACAACCATCTCATTATTTATTGATTCATGACTTTTGAATTTATTTATTTTTTCATTTTTTAGACGATCATGGTCTATCAACGGAGATTGTCCTTTAAAGGCTTCTAAAACCCTGCACTGGTGAGTTATTGTTCATACTTCAAAAAACCCTGGGCACTTTCCCCTGCTGCCATCGGTGGCCCACACTGGTAGCATAGGACCTAGCAACACCAATGCTTCCAATAGCGAGTCCCCCCAAAAATACAAAAACAAGTAGTGGTTATGACAATTGTCTCCTGCTATTCTTCCCTGCTATTTTTCGTTGTTTTTACAAACCTGGTCCACTAATGTCTATCATCACCAACCGCGTTTATTTTTTATTTATTTTATTTTATTTTTTGAGCCCAAATTGTTTACATTGCATTTAAATCTCAGTATCCAGGTTTATATTTGTAGCTATATAGCATCATGATGTAATTATTGTACAGGTAAGAAAAATGAAATAGTAGAATTAGTAGCAATAGTAATGATAAAAATAATAATAGAATAATAATAAAAATAATGAAATGTCAGTAGCTACTGTCATTTCAGTTACTCTCGCTTGTCGGTGTCATCGGGCGACATAGTGCGAGGCAGAAGCGGCTTGTCGGCGCTGCCGGAACCGCTGCCACCGTCGGGCTTGGCATAAAGATAAGTTGCAAAGATGACAATCGAGGCACCGACCACAAAATTTGCTGTGACAACAAAGTCAAAGAAGTAGACACTGGCAATAAATGAGACCAGAATTGAGATGGAGGTGGCAAAGTTCTTTGCAATGTTGTCAGCAAACTTGACGCAGAGCGCTACAATGATACCACCAAAGGCCTGGAGCAGGATGGCAGTCCAGACAACACCATTGTAGCCATGGAAAAATCCAAACTCGGCAATGCGCTCGCCATCCTTGAGCCATACGCCAAGGAAGAAGGCAGGGAAGAGTGAGTAAAAACTGAGCTGCACGTTACGAACCCAGAGCGAAGCACTCGAGCCCTTGAGAACCTTTTCAAAGTAAACACCAGCAAGACCCGAGAGTAAGCATGCAATAATAACAGCGACCAAACCCAATTGCGAGTTCATCTCGCCCTCAGCGGCTCTAATGACCAATCTATGCAGGCCCTTGGGAGTGGTATCTTCACTAGCAGAATCAGCCGTCGCGGACTGGCCGGTGACGTAGTAGGATGCAGCAGTGATAAAGTCTTGGAACGCTTCGGGGGTGACTTGGACCATGGCAATACCTGTAGTCAACAAGACAAGCGAGATCCACTGGTTGCGCGAGAGCGAGCGACGGAGCATCGTCACAGAGAAAAATGCAGTCGTGAGAATCTTGAGCTGGTACGTGACCTGGAACGTGGCAGCATCAAGGTTCGATACTGCTGTGTACTGTAGCGAGTTTTGGATCGTGTACAGGCACGCAGGGATGGCCAGCTTCCACGAATCGCCTGAGAAAACCTCGGTATAAGTGTTACGCAAGCCAATCTGACGCACTGAGATGAAAAGACAGAATAAAAACTTGATGATCTCATTGAGTAGCACTGCGGTCGAGGGGAAATAGCGCGAATCCGCATCGTAGCCAGGCATGATACGCGAGTAGTGCATAACAAGAATAAGCGACGAGTTCTGGAGCATGAGGGTGCATAGAGAAACGAGCTTTAAGGGCACGCCAAACAGCGTGGGAACGGGTTCATTAGCTAGCGACATGGCAGTTAAAATCGTTGGTGATGTCGGATCTGGCAAAGTCGGCGCGAAAGAAGAAGAAAAAGGGAAGAAAGGAGAGCCGCTATAAACAAGTAGATAAAATATTAAGTTACCCGGCAGTTACGCAAAACGTGGCGGAAACCAGACAAATAAAAACAAAAAACAAAAAAATTAAGAAAATAAGCCATAATAAAATATAATAAACATAAAATAATAAAATTAAAAGTAAAAACAAATGCAAGGTTCTGCTGCAGGAACTGGCCGTTGTTACTGAGTGGTATACAGCGCGTTATTGATTATATTTGATCATCATAATGGGCATTTTATTTTCCATCAAAGGTACGTCAGTACACCCTTTTTTTTTTTTGATCAAGTCCGATCCGATTGATCGGGCGTTCAGTCCCTTTTTATGTTAAGATTCCAGGAAGATCACAAACAATTTAAATTCGAACACGAGGGTTCTTTAATTATTTGAAAAAACAAAACAAAGATAGGCTTAAATACACATACTAGGGTTCTCTTTGAATATTCAATAAGCTCATTCTCTTTTTCAGCAGAAGAAGTTTTTGTAATCTGGTAACGATTTAGGGCTGCGGGTTCTAATAATGCTTAATTTGTTGTTCCGGAACTGCGCTTAAAATAGAACATTTTGTAGACGGACAACCAAAGGTTGATAACCAGCATGGGGTTGTTAATTAATGTTCATACAACAAACGGTGTTAAATGAAGACCTTTACTGCAGGTAAAGAGATAATACCTTCACAACAGCATTAAAACGGGCGCATTTGCTGATATACCAAATGAACAAAAGGTAAATCAAAATGGGAATTAACCTTTTTCAACTCTATCACTATTTTATTTGTATTTGGAACCCATGAATTGTAGGGTTCGAAATTTGCAAGATAAGACTAAAAGTACGTTAACCTAGCATATATCAAGCAGATCAAGTTCTGGGGTAATGTCTTAACTGTATAGATCAAACACACAAGTTTTTAAAATATCTTAATTTTTTTAGCAATACTGACAATAATGAATATATTTCATACACCAATACCTAGAGGCCATCACGTATTGATTAGAATAACATGATATAGAAAGAAGACAGTTAACTTCGGAACACATCTCGTAATGCCTAAATGAATACTTTAAAGCTTTTAACAAGTAATGTCACCAAGATATACACATATTCTAACGATACTAGTATTTCTATCGATTAACCAAGTACCCATTGCAACTGTTGCCAGGTTAAGGAGCTCCGATTGAAAAAGCGTTTGAATATAATTAATGTATTACTGTGCTAGGAAATGAAACTATGAATTTATACAATAGGAATAATAAGCATGGGACTTGATATCGTAATAAGGAGAGCACATGGCTTGGTTTTTTTTCCCGAGTCTCCTGAGCTCCCTATTCACCAAGGTGCCTCAACTTTTTGTCTAAACAAAATTAAAAGATATCTATAACTACAGTAGAAACCAACTTATATAAGTTCTGATGCGCAATTAAACTGGTGGTATATATTCAGATTTCAGATAGAGGTCCAGGCAGTCGAAAGATTAAAAAAGGAAAAAACAACAACAACGCCATGCCGGGACTCGTTATAAATTTAAACAATTAGTACAATCAACCCTCAGTCATTCAGTATGAGTCTTCTTGACCAAAGACTATCCCCTTAAATACTTTTTTTGTTTTACTATCATCTGTTAGAACATGCCACATGTTAGACACAAACATAACGAGAGACCCATGGCAGCAAGACAAGCGCAAAGTGCGTCGGACTCGCGTCGTTCTGCTGGAACCTCAATATAAATAGGTTGTGGCGGTGGATACGGCTGATAAGGGGTGCTGGTCGGGGGACCCATATAGGCCGGCTGCATAGCGCGCGGTGGCGGCACAACGCCGTAAGGGACGGACGAAACCGCCATAAAATGTTGTCGACGTTGGCCATTTCCCTCATCAACATTTGCAAAGATATGGAGACCGCCCGGTGCTCCTGGCCACGCATACGGTGCAGCCAGTGGTGGTCCTTGGGGGCCATAATAGTTGTTTACTGGCGGACTTGGTTTTGTAGGGGCATTAGCAGAGACGGGAGGCGGGGGTGGGTACGCACTGGATGAGCCTGCCGGTGGACTGTAGAGATTTGAATTATTCTGCTTACTGGGGCCGTGCTGGGTAGCCTGAGAGTAAGGAGGGGGCGACTGGGCAGTTACTAATTAGCATGATGATACTGGGGGAAATGACTTGTTAAAAAGAACATACCTGATCAGACATTGCTAAAAGTTGGCGATATAGCTATAAAAAGTAAGAATTGAGAAAAGCAACAATGGTAATAGAAAGGGATCAGATTGACAAGAGATAGTCAGTAGTAATGAGGCAGGGTCATTTTTAATTGTTGAATGAATTTTAACGTTTATTATAAGGTTTGGCCAACCGCGTAGGCAATTGAGATCCCGCATTATGCACAACAGATTGGCACGTTTTTGTTAATATTGTGATTATTATGATTATTATGATTATTATGATTATTATGATTATTATGATTATTATGATTATTATGATTATTATGATTATTATGATTATTATGATTATTTTAAATCCCCATGACCAAAATACATGGAATTGAATAAAGCACAAGACAGAAGGTAAAAGACATAAAATAGTTTAAATTAAAGGACGATAAGACGTACTTTCAATATCAAGACTAGTACTACCTCGAAATCAGTTTAAACAAGATTACAGTACAAAATGTCATACAGGGAAGGCATCGATTTCAAACCATTTGCCGGTATGAGACTGACAAGATAGTGGTACCAGCACGTATGATAAATTCAAATATTTGATGGCACCGAATCCTCAATGAATGATTTCATGTTTTAAGGGAAAAAACATTAGCAAACATCAAGTTTATTTCTCTTAAAAGGGGATATTACTGCGCAGCAAAAGAAACTTAGATGACCAAATATCAAGAATGATTCCAATAATGTAGCAGCGATAAATAAATGTTTATTTAGAGCTTGAGGAGTTGTGGTAATAACGTTTGGTTGAAAGTAGGTGGCCCATTGAACGAACTTGGGTATTTGTTTTATCACAAGTTATTTAAACTCCAATACCAATCATGCTGTAACAGATGGGTATAATCGAAAGACAAACACTTCCAATGATCCCATTGTTTTTCATCGTGTATTCATATATGATATCGATAAATTGAACCACTAAGCCTAGCAAATTCTTTTGTTTATAATTATTTGTGTAAAGGTAATAAACTGATTATCTATCTACCATCGAGACAAGTGCTTCACAATTAGCTGTATTGCTTTTTTACATATAGGTAACAAATCTTGTTTACCGCACGGATATTTAGATCCCATATGAAAATTCTCAAGAGGTACCTGATAATTGAAAAATATAACTGTATTGGATAATATTTTCAAAAAGACTGTTTTTGGACTGTTGGTCCATCCAAATACGGTTTTGCTTGTCGTTGGATATTATGCTGAGTTTCAAAAGATCACTTCCGGTTATCACTGCTGGGTCACCCAAATGGTATTTGAAAAGTAAAAAAGATATTAAAATCGAATACAATGGTTATTTTATCATTTTGAGCATTGAATACCAGCATGTAGCATCCTTTGAAGTCAATTCCTCAAAACGTCATACCAAACCTTTCGATATAACTCTCATACATCCGACCTGTAATTAGTGCAAAAATAAATCATAACAATTTAACTACTAATAATTAGTAACTTTCAAACAAAAACAATAAAATATACATGGCAGTAGGAGTTGGACTAGATGTATAAAAATATCATAAATCCAAGCTGCTTATTACTCAAGATTTCTACGTTTTTGGATAGTCCCGCAGTCACGTGACTTTGTTTACTTCGCGATTTACACACGCAAATTTTTCTTTCCTCCCATTGCACGCACAAACAGCATATACCGCATTACCCACCCAACTCAACGCTACCATCATGGCCGTGATGCGAATGTCAAGGCTGCCGTCCTCGACACGGCAGATCTCCTCTTATTCGTCCGTATCTTCTGAAGCGTTGCTTGCCCGGTTTTTCCAGGTTTGCCAATTGCTTACATTCTTCTCTGTGCTCGTGTCCGCGGTGCTGACCCTGTTTCTGCATGTGTCATGGATCTCGTTTGTGCCTATCGTCGTGCTTCGCGCAGTACCTCTGTTTCTGGCCCTCATAGTCATTGTGCTTTACCGCAAGACGAACGTGCGTCTCAACTACTTACCCTTTCCAAGCGGCTTTGCTGAGTTTTGGGCGCGATTTGTGACAAGCACCGTTTATGCCAAAGCTTTTGCAATCTACTTCCTCTCAATTTTACTTTTCTTTTGGAGCTTTGGCTATCAAATCACTGACATTGGTGTAACTACACGATTGCTCAGTGGTGCATATAGTCTGCCGAAGCTGAATGAGCGCTACCTTTACATCAAGCTAGTTCAGTTTTGGACGAGTGCTGTTTTTGCTGCGATCCACGTTGGGCTCGACTTTGACCGACTGGAGTTTAAGCTGGAGCTGACCAGCCTCCGTGCGCAAAAGCGCATTTCAGGAAAGATTGGGTACATGCTCAGCAAGTCACTAGTGATTTCCAGCGCCATCACTGTATCGGCCCCAGTTATATACGTTGTTTTCCGAAAGCTGATCTGGAGCATCAGCCTCACCATTGCCCGCTCGTTCTACACACTGCACCACGTCAATTCATACAGCGGGTTCCCGATCGGGCTTAACATGATCTTGACCACATTTGTCGCCAGTTTCCTCATCGTATTTGGCTGGATCTTTGCCAATGTTATGTTCAGCGTCTACATGACCCTGGGCCCGTCGTACCGCAGCGAGCTCATTAGCGCCAAATCAAATGATAAAAATGGTACACTGGTGACCGGTCTTCAAGCTAAGCACAAGCAGCTAATCCGTATGCTTGCCTTTCTTGAACTTGTGCACATTGCCATCAACGTCAAGGACCGTCGCGTCAGCATTTTTGCCGATATTGACCGCAAGGTCTCAATCTGGACGCAGATCAAAAATGAAACTTTGGGCCTGGTTGACGATATTATCAAGCCACTGGAAAAAATTTACAAGCAGCAAGAGAACAAGCCTAAGCCCGTTGCTGTAACAAGCTCCGTGGAGGTTCCTGCTGGCGCTTCCGGCATCCCGGCGACGCCCATCGCCATCAAAGAGAAAAATATTTTTGCCAGACCCTCGTCAAAGGCAACAATAATTGACGGACTGCAAGACAAGAATGCCCTGGCATCAAAGGAGGTGATCGGGGTGGTACAAGCCGTTAAGCAAAAATTCCATGACACGGTCAAGGCCAACACGGTGTACGTGCAATCCCTGCTGGAGTCGGAGATGCTGTACCCGCTACGCTTTACAATCTCAAGACGGGCTCGACAGATTATTCCAAACCCCTCGCTGACGGTTGTGGGTGTGTCAGCGCTTTCGGCACTCGTGTGCCACTCGATTGAAGACGACCAGTATGGCATGGTCCAAAAGGACATTGCCAGCATCCTCGACCACCTCGTCGATGCGCATCGCATGCTACGCAAGTTTATCGATACGCCGCCTGTGCACTGGAGCAACCCACATGAAAAAGTCGACAGCAAGCGTGATCTTGCTGACGTGCTACAAGTGCTTGACGCCGTTGATGAAGCGTTTACAAACATTGTACACGAATTTTACGATTACTTGCCAAGCCTAGGCCTCTCACCAAAGGTTATTGATGTCATTAACAAACGACTAAACTAGTAACGACTCAATCACCAATACAAATTACATACAGGAAAAAAAGAATAAAAAACAAACAATAATGATATATTAATAAAAAAAAATAGTAAAGTCTACAAATCCTTTTTTTTTTTTTCACTAATAACTTAATGGTGTTTCAAAAATTGCAAAATAACTGACGTAGTCAAGAATCTAATATAGATGATTGTTTTTTATTATTATTTATTATTATTTATTTGTATATTTATTTTTCTTTTTTTCTAAAAAGAAAAAATGGTGGGTGTGGATATCTTAGATGTACTTGTAAGGGTTGAGGATTTTCTTGGGATCAAGCATGTTTTTAACGCCCTTCATCAGGCTAATGAGCTGCTCGTCCTTGCTGTAACCAATGTAGTTGCGCTTGGCAAAGCCAAGACCATGCTCAGCAGAGATGGAGCCAGAAACCTTGGAAATCCATTCGTAAACAAAGGGTTCGAGCAACTTCTCGACCTTCTTGTCGTAAAAGCGAACGGGAACGTTCAAGTGCAGGTTGCCATCACCAATGTGGCCGTATCCAGCGGTGGCAATGACGGGGTACTCGGGAGTGTCACCGACAACACCGGCCTCAATAAGGCGCTTGTTGACGTCAACAACGAGGTCATACAGCTGAGGAAGAGGGATAGAAACGTCGTACTTGTAGACACCGCCACCCTTACCGAGGGCCTCGGGAATAAGTTCTCTCCACTGCCACAAGTTGGCGATTTCGGTAGAGTCCTGGGCAACAACACCATCGACAACGATTTCCTCAGTCATGGCGTTCTCCAAAAACGCCTCAAGCTTGGCATCGTCGTGCTCCTTGTTGGAGCCAGAGGTCTCGATCAGCACGTAGAAGGGGTACTGCTCAGAGAGAGGGCGGGACAAGTCAGTGTGCTCCTCAACAATGCTCTGAGAGGTGTTGTCCATGCACTCAAAAGCAGAAAGAACTTCACCAAGCTCCTTCTTGGCCTTGACAAAAGCACGCTGGACCTGCTCAAAGGACTCAAGACCAAGGAAAGCGACATTGACCGCGGTGGGTCTGGGAGGACAGAGGATAGAAACACCGGTGACAACACCAAGGGTACCCTCAGAGCCAATAAACAGCTGCTTCAGGTCGTAACCAGTGTTGTCCTTGCGGAGGGTAGAAAGGTTGTTGACAATGGTACCATCAGCAAGAACAACCTCGAGACCAAGGACAGTACCGTGCAAGGATCCATATCTCAACAGTCTAAGGCCACCAGCGTTAGTAGCAACAACACCACCAACATGACATGAGCCCTTGGCACCAAGATCGAGAGGGAAGATGTAACCATGGCCCTCAACGAACTTGTCGGCGTTCTCAAGAATAACACCAGCGTCAGTGACTAGAATACCGCTGACCTCATCAAATGATCTGACTTTGTTGAGGTTAGCGACAGATAGTACGATCTCATCAAAAACGGGAATGGAGCCACCAACAAGGCCAGTGTTACCACCCTGAGGAACAACAGCGAGGTTCCGCTCGTTGCAGTGCTTCAAGATCTGGCTAACCTGCTCGGTGGTCTTAGGCTTGAGAACAAGCTGCGAAGAACCACGGTACTTGCGCATCCAGTCTTCATTATAGAAGAGCAAGTCTTCCTTGTCTTGCAGAATGTTGTTAGCGGAAAGGATACTGTTAAAGTACTGAACATCAGACTCGGTCAGCGAAGCGTAGTTGCCGCGCTTGACATCGTAAGACTCGGAGGTGAGCTTAACAGAGTAGTTGCGGGACTGTCTCGCAAAGGAGCGGAGCAAATTTCGAGTTGCGAATGATCTCAACATGGCGGTGCGGTGTGGGTGGGAGGTTAAGATACTTCGGATCGGGGTCCTTTAGAGGGGTTCTCCGCAAAAGAATCTTGAGACAGTTGGGAAGGGTGTAATTAGTCACCAGTTTCCCGGAAAAAAAACAGCCAATAATAACACAGATGATAGTGATAATATTAGTGATAATATTAGTGATAATATTAGTGATGATATTAGTGATGATATTGGTGATCATAATAATCATAAGACTAATAGTCATAAGACTAATAGCCATAAAAGTAGTCATAAAAGTAGACATGAAATTAGTCACAATAATAGCAATAATAATAGTCATAATAGTAGTAATAATAACAATCATCATAATAGTCATAAAAGCAATAGTAATAATAATATTATTAACGAATTACATAGGTATAATGAAACTATTCCCAGTCTTATGATCCAAGTCACCTCGTTACCTTGGTCTTAGATAGAAAATCAATTCATTATCTTTACATCAATTAGTTACCTTGGCCTTACGGAAGCCAGCAGCCTTGAGAATCCTACTGACAGAAGTAGGCGAGATTACCATTTCTTCTGAGGCGAGCTCGCTGGCAATCTCAGCGCAGGTCTTTTTCCTTCCGTATGGGTTGTGGAGTACCTTGGCGATCGCTGCTTTTTTCATCTCTTGTGTACGCTTGGTCGGGCGGCCGTTGCGAGGGGCATCTTCAACATAGCAATTCTTAATAACCATAGGCCGTTGATTGGGGTCAAACCCTCGGGCAATTGCTCGCGCGTAGATATAGTTGATTGTGTTCTTCGGGAGGCCTGTGATATCGGATACTTGGGCAGTGGTCTTCCCGCTGCAGGGGGACTTGAGGGTAACCACAAAGGCACGGGTTGCGATGTCTGTATTGTGCGCCATGGCTATAGAGGCCAGGAATTGAATAGAAAATTGGAGAAAAATACCAAGCTGATTTTGCGAATGCAGGGTTTTCTACGTGGCTTGCTTTTTTGTGGTTACTGCTAGTGCCATTGTGGCTACCTTTGTAGCCTGTGCTAAAGTTTATACTAGTCTGTTAATTTCTCATAAACTGTACATAGTTGTGCTAACTTTTACTAAATTATCATAAATATTCTTTACTGCTGGATATACAACGTAGAACCAACAGAAGTGTTACAAATTACAATGCTCAATGAATTACAACGGCTCTATAAGCCAAAGACGGTCTAAAACTACCTCCGGTACTTGCTGTTTCTATAGTTGCCACCGCTACCACCGCCGCCATTTCGGTTATAGCCAGAGTTATTATAACCCGAGTTGTTATAACCAGAATTGCTATAACCGGAGTTGTTACTATACCGGCCCTGTCCGCTACTGCTGTTGTTTGAGTAGTAATCGTCGCGGTATCGCCGTTTAGGCTGGTACTTTTTCTCAGCATTATTGTTCCTGTTGTAGCTGTTGCCACCTCTGTTACCATTACCATAGCCACTCGAGTATCCATAATCCATGTCATCATAGTCGTCATAGGACCGTTTGGATGGCGCCGACCGCTTATAGTCTTCCTGATACCGTTTTAAATCCTTGTTGTACTGTGTTTTAAGCTTGGTGTTCAGCGACCGGCCAGCGAAACAGCTCTCATCAACGTACATGAGCTGGATCTGGCGCTCGGCGGCACAATCGTCACCGTAGTGGCCTTCCATTCCACAGTTGTAGCAGTATATTTCGCTCGGATAGTGCGCATGCTTTTTACTCGATTTTTTTACCAGATAGTTGCGCCAGATCAATGGACAGTTGTCGCTGTTGTGGGTACGTAGGTCGCACTTGTCGCAGTGGGGACCACGCGCCCGGCGCTCAGTGCAGTCTACCCGCAGATGTCCGACGCTACCGCACTTTGAGCACCGTTTAGATTTTGGACAGTCTTTAGTTGTATGCTTTTCCTTCTCACCGCATGTGTCGCAAATTATCGCCTTGCACTGAGCCATTTTGTGTCCTGACTTGCCGCAACGATTACATAGCTGCTGAACTTCGTCTTCATCAAAGTTGCCAAAATACCGACCCTGGCCACGCATTTCTATCAGCCCCTCGTTGGTATCGTCGACATCTTCAAAGTTGATTGATTTGGTCTGCGGAGGCGGAGAGCCCTCGTAAGCACGTAGCTTGTGGACTTCGACTAGCTTTTCGTCGTTGTTCTCTTTGTCGTGCGTCTCCTCCACATTGATCTCCTCCTTGTCCGAGTCAAACAGATCAAACTGGTCTTCAAGCGCAGGCTTTCCATGTGCCGGAACAACCACAATTTCGTCTACTACCGATGACATTTTTAAACGTAATGATTCCGTAGAGCTGTGTTATCGATCAGGTACTGAATGAAAAAGGTTTTATGTCAAGTGGGCGATGGAAAAAAAATGAAAAATTTTTTATACATGTGATCACATGACATCACAATAAAAGGTCCAAATCCTTAAATATCGCCTCACAAGATCCAAATATGAACAGACTCAACACTTGTTGTCAAAAGTTACGAATAACTTCACCCTGAATACTGCATAGAGCTATCGGGACATTTATCTCATTAGCTCAGAAAAGTTATGTGAGTCTAAGCTACTTTAATTTGAAGTCGACTATCACGGATCGACTGCTGAAGCCTACAAATAGCTTGCTGCCATCCTTGTTCCAGCTAACTGTGTTGATTTGTTCATCCTCTGTGGTGCCATCCTTGCTGAGTTCGTAACGCGCTACTGCAAAAGACTTGGATTCATCAACCTCGCGCTTAATTGTTGAAATGTCCCACACGACCAAAACGCCGTCAAGGCCGCCTGAAGCAACATACCGGCCGTCCTTCGAGATGTCACACGCAAAGATAGCTTCCTCATGAAGAGCTAAAACAGCCAGACATAAACCTCTATTAGGATCCCAGACGCGTAGCGTGCCATCCAGTGACGCTGAAACCAATCGAGAGCAGACCGGGTCTAACTCGGAAACAATATTGCCGCCATTCGGTACCCAGCTAATCCAAATCACCGGTCCGGTGTGACCAAGCAGCTTGAGTATTGGGGTCTGCGATTTACCATGCCAGATACGGATCGTATGATCGTCAGAGCCCGAGGCAAGAAAGTGAGTTTTAGGCTCAAACTGAAGCGTATTTATACCCTGTGTGTGATCTCTAAACCGTAATAGCGGACCTCTTTCGCTGGTTTTGTATATTATTATGCTGGCATTTTCGCCAGTACACGCATAAGTCAGTGAATCGATCCAGTCTGCATCAGTACCGATAGATGTTGGGCCATCCACCCCATCGATTGTCGTAGAAGGGTGTTGGAATGTTTGACGCATGTTGCCGCTATATGCATCCCAAATTACCACTGTGTTGGTGCAGTCGACGGACATGATCAGTGTGTTGGGTTTATTCCAGCGAATGACAAGAACTGGTGCTCTATGTAGAGATAAGTTTTGTCTCAGTTTACCATCAGAAGTCCACAATCTCAGCATACCATCAAAAGATGCAGTTACCAACAGCTGTCCTGTTGAGTCCCATGCTAATGCAGTGATGCTTTTGTCGATACCCTCTTCACCTGGGTGTTGTAGTTTGAGCACACTACTTGGTTTCGAATAATCGCCATTGGTATTTTCAAATGAGAGCAGCTTGGCAACGAGTTCCGATTCACCGATTGCAATAGTATCTTCTGCAGGTGACCAAGATGCCGTTTCAACCTTGGGACCTTCAAATACCGCTTTCAGGTTGACCAGCTCCGGCGGCGTTTGCACGAGCTGCGCGACAACGACAATATCTCGCTGGTTTCCACGAATAGACACTTCGTCAATGTCCATCTTGTCATCACCATTCGTATTAGTATCATTATTGTTATTAGTTGCGGTGACTTGGTTGTCCTTCGAGCTGCTCAGTTTATCGTCTATATTGTTGTTGCTTTTGCTATTTGCAGTGCTTGCTTGTGATGATGAGTCTGGATTTGCATTAGATGCCGAAGACTCAATAGCTTTTTGTTCCGGCTCCTGTCCGTCGATATGTAGAGCTCCAAACAGCGTGTATGGCTTTTCTTCTTTAATTTCACCGTCCTGTTTATGACCATGTTAGTACTATTAGATATACGCCAATTCTAAAAAATAAAGGAGCATACTTCTTTAATTCCGGCTTCCACTTCCATATATTGAATTCCTTTCTGCACTATACTGACCAAGGCTCCGACTGAGATATGAGAAGCGAACTGCTCGTCTAGCAGATGAGCATTGGTTTCCTTTTGTAATGCAAAGGTCGTCAGCTCGTGGCCTGCATCATTAGTAATTGCCAGTAAAGTAAAGCGTGTATATAACTTACCTGACTCTTGGAGATATCTCCATATTAGATAGTTCAGTTCGTCGCTTGTCACAGACATGAAAGAAAGAAATATTTACAGATGGTTGATGTCGCCGGGGTGCTTCCGCTATTGGCTAAATAAATAAAAATAAAAGTGGTAAAAATCAAGATAACGGACGCGATTGCTCTTACTAAAAGCAGTTGTAAGTTCCGCTTAACTTCGTATGTAGTGTACGCGATGCCAATGTGAGAATTAAACTGGCTTAAACGCGTTATTTGGTTTGGTAGAGAGACAGCGAGTTCGCGTTGGAGAAAGAGATACTTAGCAGAAACACCAAACAGAAGAAATTTTTATTCTGAAATGTTTTTTTCTTCGTTCTGGCAATTACGATTATGTAAAACAAACACGTAATTATGTGTCATAATGTATAAAACATGACTGTAGATTTATCAATGCTCTTATGTCATTGATTTGATATCTCTGACTAATTTTTCGACACGTTTGAGGGAAAACAAATTGGTCCTGCGGACTTGGAGCTCTTCATGAAGCCAACGTAAACTTCACCAATATCTTTCAAGTTTACACCCTTACCGTCTTTATTTAATTTCCAGTAACATTACTCAACAATGGCTGAAGCACCTGAGTCTTTGCGAAAGCATAGACAGACACTCTTGCCGCAGACCAGCACTGCTACTCTTAACAATAAAAAAAGCTATGGCAACCTACTCGCCCCAGATTCCACCGACCTGCTGTCGGTTGCTCAGAAAGATAAAGACAAGGTATTTATTGATGCTATAGTGCCAATTGCAATCTTGAACTAAAAGGCTAACTTCTCTTAGGTTGGTGATCTTGTCAAGCGAAGACTGTCATCTCGGTTTCCTATGCAGATACCAAGCTATGGTAATGTTCCTGCGATGCCTATGAACGCCAGCGCAATGATCCAAGAAGTTCAAGAACCCAACGACACAGATAATAAGACCAGCATCAACAACATTCCACCGCTTCCGCAGTCCGAAACTAGAACACATATTAGACCAGCAGACACCAAGCAGTACAAACCTCAACTTTCCCACAAAGAAGAACAGCAGATTCTGCACTCGCCCAACTTCAATGCCAAAGCCTTTATTTCTAAAAGTTTAAGCGGTGCAACTGACACGCAAGTTTCGAAATTTGCTGAAAAACTAGTTGCTATGCAGGAACAGCTAGTAATTGATAGGAAGGATATGATCTATGGCAATTACAAGACCTTCCTGACTGTTGGAACCCAGATCGGTGTCCTCGGCACCGAGCTACAAACATTACGAAAACTAGTCAATGATTTCCATGTAGCCACAACTGCCATAAAAGAAGATGCAGAGCAATATCTGGCAAATGCACAGGGAAATATGAGCAATGAAAAATTTGAAAAAGGTCATAGTCAGCGGTCTTCTATCTCAGGCGGACTTTTTCCTGGTCGTGGCATGCCAGGAAATGGTCGACAAAATAACAGAAATAGTGTTTTAATGCTTGAAAATATGTGGGCTCAGGATCTCAACAAGCTATTCAAAATGGTGGAGGGCGCTCAACAATACTTTCCAGCTACGGCCGGCCGACACGTCTTGCTGGAAAGCTCAGGATGGTACCAACTACATGCTGCCACCTGGAAACCGCTTCAACCTATTCATGTCGTCCTGCTTAATGATCACTTGCTAATGGCTACCAAAAAACGACACAGAAATGATAATTCACTCAATGCTCAACCGTCTCAGAATCTTGTTGCGGATATGTGCTGGCCGTTGTCAGAAATTACCATTGAAGATTTAAGCACGTCCGAGAACCGGAATATGCAGGTAAATCGTGGCCAAACACTAACGGGCTTTTCAGTTACAACAGGAAATGCAACATTTGTCTATAAAACAGAAAGTGTTGAGACCTTGCACAAAGTTCTTTCTACGTACCACCGTGCAATTAAGGATTTAAACAAGCCAAATGGTAATTCTCGCGAGGGTGGCGCTGCTCGCAATCCAGAAAAAAGAGGACATTCTAGACACTCATCTTTTGATGTGTCAGAACGAGCGCGCAACCTGCGCGAAGTCGATGATCTTATCAACGATTTGGATGTCAAGATTGCACACAGAAAGTTCAAGGATGCAGTGGCTATTATCCAAAAAAGTTTGAGGGAGACTGCTGACATTGGTAGTATTCCCGCAACTGTTGTCTCTGCCGCTCAAGCTGGTCCTGCTGCTCTTGCTATTGGCAATAACTTTAGTATCTCATCATCGTCTAAGACACGAAAGGGAAGGATTGCCCTTAACACAACTACTCTAGTGAACACTGACATTAAAACTCTACGCTCACAACTTCTCAAGGTCAAGCTTGATGAGAGGACAAAGGAATTGACTGATGTTCTTCTTGCAGACATATCCCAAGATTACCTCGGGCCGTCACAAATGAAGAACCATATTCAGCTGCTTATTCAACTTGGACAACCAGAGGCCGTTAAGAAGGCATTTCTGGGTAGCCGGCGCCAGCTTATTAACAAGCGGATCAAACGCGTTGAATTCAAGGGTGAGATTCCTACTTACATTGCACAGGTTGCCACCATCCACTTTAGAATGATCCGCACGACAGTCGACATCTACCAGGCGTGTTACCCCCAGAAAGAGTACGCAAGCAGCATTGTTGAGTGGGCTAAGGCGGAGGTTGAGGACTTTGTCGTAACGTTTGCACGCCAGCTCTACAATGTAGAGCCCAAGTCCGACATTTACATTGAGTGTGCGAACATTACAAAGGAGCAATCTGCTCAGCTCACAAAGGTCGGACTCAACCTCGATTTCCTGTTAGATTACATCTACGAAGGCCCAAAGAAGTAATAGTCACGTGATAAAGAATTCATAATTTTCATTCATTTTTTTTCCTCTCTATTTGCATGCCGAGTTCGTAAATATTCTTCTATCCATTATCTTTCATTTGTACTGAATCTAGCTGATATTTTATTCCTCCTTTCTAGAACATTTTATTTATTCTGTAGCCCATGTCTGACGACACGATACCTCAGGATCAGCTGGCTGAGGTCAACAATCTTGTGGACGAAAGCTACAACAACCCCCAGAACAATGAAGTCCAACAACTCGCCCTCAGATCAAGTCTTCGGTTCCTGTCCAAGCTGGGCAACGACTCACACATATTCTGCAACCCCGATCTTGAGAAGGCTGCAATAAAGTCACTGATGATTTTTGCATATCCGAATACCAGCCATCTCGCAGCATATCAGTCTTTTCTTGCTGGCCAACTCGCCCGCTGCCCACAGTGTCCCCGTCGCTTTCACCTGGCGTTGATCGAGTTTGAAAAGATTATGTCCGACACTTATAACTATGAGAATGAGATGATCGAGGAACTCATGCAATTATTCGAGCAGTGGAATAGGAGCCGTATTACTGAAAGTCTTTCCAGCACATATGAAAAGATCAAGGACATTACTGATCCCAAACCAAGCGAGTTCCAGGAAGAGCTGATCCCGCTGTTTGAGTGCCTATGTGCGCCACGCCTCTTTAGGGACGAAAAACTACACGATATGTTCAAGAAAGTGTTTTTCAAAATTCAAAAACCAAATTCACCAACTATTCGACCACCAGAGTTACTGCCAGGTGTTGTAATGTTTCTATTTAGCAAGGACGACGATGAGCGTATGTGGGCCGAGATCACTGTCAACAAGATCAAGCCAAGCGAGTTTTCGACTGCTGCTACTTTTGATGCAATGCTTGTTCAGGCTATCGACGATGTGATTGAAGAGGCGTCGACAAATCCCATGTCTGAGGCTGACTTGGAACGCTTTTGGGGTTCATTCAACGTGCTCATTAGGGTACTGGATCGGTCAGTGTTTACAGAAAAGTTATCCGGCCGGCCACACGATGCGCTGAGATTTCTAGCAGGCTGTATACTCAAACTTCCTAAACAGTCTCTTCCGGCAACGCTACTAGCTTTTAGCAAGGCCGTTGATAAAATTGGCTCAACTATTTGGACGCTCATTACTCCAGTTTCGGTTGAATACATTGTCAACGCCATTCGCGGCAACTTGTTCTTTTCAAATCCCCTTTCTTGGAGCTCTGACTCTCCTGGTGATGTCATCAGTTGGGTCAATCCGCTTTTGAAGAGCTGCGACTCAACAAATTTGCAACGGTGCGGACAGACTATTATACCATTACTAATTGACCAATTGGGTTCCAAAGGCCCTGCTGTGGAAGAGATCATACTTACACAGCTTCTTAATGTCTTCTGTTTGTGTCTTAAGACTGAAATGAGAGAAGTGATACCATTTATCTCTCAGGTTCAACGGTTACAGCGCACACCTGTCAAACACCTTGTTTACCAGCATGCATCGATCATCTTAGACAGCTATTTCAAATACAAAGTCACAAACATTCACATTCCATCTTTAGCATTAAACATTATTTACCACTCTATTTTACTTGATGTTTTGACAGGTACTCCTGAAAATCCTGGTCTCAAGGACTCTCCAACCATCCCAGAGGAAGAAAAACCTAAGAATGGCTTAGTATCATTGTGGTCACAACTCAACAAGCGATTACCTCAGGATTCTGATCTAGCCATTCATATTCTTCGTGCCCTCAAAGGCGTCTCTTTTATTATGCGGCCTCCTCCCAGAAAACCTACCGAGGTTCAGGTCATGCCACGCGGTATCTTTTCGTCTCAGGCTATTGATAATGCCATTGTGTCTATGCAACTGATCGGTGAGTTTGACAAGGAGTTTTTGCAGCCTGTACTACTTGATGACGAAGCTCTTCTCGCTATCATCCTCAACACCTACTCTGTTCACCAGGAGGTCAATCAGTCTGCTGTTGACATTTTTTGCCAGGCTTTTGATGCTGATGATCGTCTGACCGCTCTGTCGTCAATGCTAAACTACGATTTGAAACGTTCGCTTGCGGTACTCACATCTGCCGTTAAAATGGTTACAACTGTTGCTATCTTCCCGCCTTGCCCCAAGCTCATTAAGGTTGCCCAAGATGTTTCTCAATGCCTTTTTGGCGCACAGGCTGGTATCCTCAATAAAAAGAAAGAAGGCATTGCTTTCGAGCTTCTCAGTTATTGGCAAACCAACTGGAAATTTTTAGAGAAGATGTTCAAGACTACACCTAAATGGGCTGTTCATTTTAAGAACGACTTCATGCTGGAGTTTATGAGAGATTTGTTAGACTACAGTGGAGAATTGGTTGATTACTACCGTTTGCTTGAGGCTATGATGCCTGCCGATATGGATGAGTCGACCAGCACCAACTATCTGCTCTTGAATTCAGTGATTGATTGTCTTACCGAAATGTGCCGTCTTCTGCGATTGAAGGATGAGTCCTTAATCTTGTCTTGCTTTAACATCATCGTATCAGTTCTTGGTCTTATGAGATCATTTGATGTCAAGCCGTCCAAAGCACTGGTTCAGATTTTTGTTCAGCTATCCAGTAAAGCTCGTGGGTTTGAGAATATCATGACTTCTGATCAGCTTACACGTTTGTTGGTTGACTCGGGTGCTTATACTTCAGAAGAAGCCGAGCGGGTTGTTCGTGGCTCTACTCCTGAAGAGAAAGAAGTTGTTGAGGTCAGACAAGTCAAGAAAGCAGCCCAGCGCTCTATTATGGACTTTGCCAGGCCTGGAGCAGTTCAAAGACTTGTTGGAAAACCTATTCCCCCTGTTGTTCAAGCTATCAGTGGCAGTGCTGCCCCTCGCACCAGTATGATGGATACTCTTCGTGCAGAAGTTAAAAGTAGAAATGCATTGAAGCCTATCGCTCCTTCTAAGGAAATCCATCCTGCCCGGCCACCTGGTTTCAATAATTCAAAGTTTGGTCGTAAGGCCGCAGTTGAAAGCAAGACTGCTACTGGATCGTCTTCAGATGAAGATAGCAGTGATGATTCTGATGATGATGGCTTATTTACAATTAAGCAGGTGCTCAATTCTAACTCACTCCACAAGCTTCGAAATATCGAGAAAAAGCCTGTCTCTGCTATCAATCTTGGTCCTAATCATCGAAAGGTTGGAACCGATATCAGTGAGAAGGAGAGAGAAGAGAGGAATATGATGGCTAGATTACAAATTGATTTAGGGCCTCTTCACCAGCAGATTCTTAGTTGGGATTATCATGCTACTGGTGATAAACCCATTGTTCAGAAAACTGGTCAGCTATTTGCGACTAACACCCGCCAGGTGCCAGACACTTTTAAGACTGTAAATGAGTATCAGGAAGTGTTTGAACCTCTGCTCATGTTGGAATGTTGGCAGAATATTCAACGCAGCAAGATGGAAGCGAACGATAAGCCTTTTAAAATTACCATTGCCAATAAGACTTTGGTTGGAAATGGTGCTTATGAGGTACGTGCTTCTCTTCCCGTAAGCTCTTGGCAAGAGTGCAAGATTGGTGATTCTGATGTGTTGGTACTGAGTTATTTTACTGGTGATAACGTTGATGCTCGATATCCTTCCAAAGACGTCCCGTACTGTCTGGCTAAGATCAAAGAGATTAAAAACACCAACACTGACTATGTTGAGCTTGCCATGCGAGTTGACAACCCGCCACTATCAATGCACACTTACTTAGTCCCATTGGCTGAATTTCATGTGTTGAGAACAGTGAGCTTGACGACCATTGAGCGTGAGTATTGCTCGCTTCGCGCTCTGCAGTACTACGACCTAAAATCTGAAATCCTCAACGCGTTACCGAGTAAAACCCAGGATGCTTCTGCTGAGCGGATTCGTAAAACTGTTAGCACTTACAACGTGAACGAGTCACAGGCAAAGGCTATTATTAGTTCTCATTATTCACAGGGATTTTCCCTAATTCAAGGGTATGTGCTATTTTTGAAGACATTGTTTTATTTTTTAAAAAAAATTATTTTACTAACAAGCTTTTTAGTCCTCCTGGTACTGGTAAAACCAAGACCATTCTCGGTATTGTTGGTTCTTTCTTAACCGAAACCACATCCGGTTCCCCTTTGCCTCCTCCACCTGCTGCTGGTCAAGACCTGAAGAATCCAGACCTAGAAAACTTGAAGCGTATTTTGATTTGTGCACCATCAAATGCCGCTGTCGACGAACTTGTGCTACGTCTTAAAAACGGTGTCATTGGCCATGGTGGTAAGCTTATCAAACCTGGTATTGTCAGATTGGGCCGCAGTGATGTCATTAACCCCAGTGTTCGCGAACTGACGCTGGAAGAGCTCGTAGAACAAAAACTCAATGAGTTGGATGATAACTCGAATAAAGAGCTGATGGGAGCACTGCGTAAGGAACAGAACCAGACCCTTGCTGAGCGTGACAAGCTCCGTCAGGAGCAAAATGCTACTGAGGATCCTGCAAAGCGTGAGGCTCTTAGACTAGAGATTCTTGCGCTTACCAAGACGATCAAAGCTACTGGTCACAAGCTGGATTTGCAAAGAGAGCAATTGCAGGTCAGAGCTCGTAAGCGTGACATTGAGCGCCGCAAGGCCCAAGCTCAAATCATCAAGCAATCTCAGATCATCTGCGCCACTCTATCTGGTAGTGCTCATAATGTACTCTCATCGCTTAAAATGCGGTTTGATACTGTTATCATTGATGAGGCCGCTCAGTGTATTGAATTGTCTGCTTTGATCCCGCTCAAGTATGGTTGCAAGCAGTGCATCATGGTTGGTGATCCCAACCAGTTACCGCCTACAGTCTTGTCTCAACAAGCTGCTTCTCTCAAGTATGAGCAGTCTCTTTTTGTGCGTATGTTTAATAAGCACCAGGATCGCGTGCACATGTTAAATGTGCAGTTTCGTATGCATCCTGACATTGCAGAGTTTCCAAGTAAGGAGTTTTACAATGGCAAGCTTGAGACAGGTAGTACGAATCTGGAGCGGACCAAGAAGATTTGGCATGATAGATCCCTATTCTCGCCATACCGCTTTTTCAATGTGAAAGGTTCGCATGAGCGATCTGAGCGCACTAAATCACTTTTCAACAAAAAGGAAGCCATGGTTGCATTCCAGCTTTACCGAGCACTTGAGAACAAGATTGGTCACTCAGAGATTGCAGGCAAGGTAGGCATCATTTCACCTTATAAGCAGCAAGTTAATCTGCTAAAGCGTGTGTTTAAGACAGAGCTGGGTGAGCTTGGTGCTGCAGACATTGACTTCAATACTATTGACGGTTTCCAAGGTCAAGAAAAGGAAGTGATCATTATCAGTTGTGTGCGTGCTGAGCCTGATGGATATGGTGTTGGTTTCTTGGGTGATACCAGACGTATGAACGTCGCAGTCACGAGAGCCAAGTCTGCACTCTGGATTTTAGGTAATGAGGAATCACTGCTAAAAAACCCCGTCTGGCGCCGGTTGGTGGCTGACGCCAAACAACGTCATTGTTATACTGATTGCAAACCTGGACAATTGAACAATCTTATCAGGAATGGTGACCAGGCTGCTCACCAGGAGAAGCGGAAATTTGAAGATGATGATCAGTCCGGCAGAAAGAAGAAAAAGCCTAAAAGCCGTGATGACCGTCGCGTCGACAATAGACAGCGCAATGACTTCAATAAAAACCGTGATGACAAAAAGGACCGTTCTAGGAATGAGAGAAGAGACAACAGACCAGAGCGTGATGCCAGGCCAGTTGACGATGATGACAACTACGAACCCAGTCTTCCGACAGGTCCAAGACAGTACAGGGATTCTAGCAGTGCTGCCGCTACTCCTGTTCAATCAAATTATAACAGCCGCACGCCGTCTACCGAGCACAGTGCTGCTGCATCGGGCTCTGTAACCCCGTCTGCTCAACCAGTTGGTGTCCAGAATAACGAACCAATTCATGAGGAAGATGGTTACGAGCCTCGGCCTGCTTCGCAGAAGCCAGAGACCCCTGTTGTCACTGGCAAGAATGACGATGATGACGATTATGAACCTCGCCCTGTATCGCAGCGGACCGTTCCTATGAAAGTTGATGATGATGATAGCTACGAGCCACAGCTGGGCTCGGCTTCCTTGCCTACATCTGTTGCTCCAGCTGGCGGCATTGACGATTATGAGCCACGCCCACCTACCCAGCGCCCAGATGTAGCTGCGCGCAACATCAACAAGGTAGTACCGCTAGTAAGGCGACCACCTCCGCCAAACCAGCAGGTTCGTGGTGCTCCGCTTCCACTTCCAACTATGCCTCTTCCTGGACGACCAGTTGGTCCTACCGGTGTGATACCACCTGTGGGTCCTGCTAGTTTAATGGCACCATCCGGCCCTGCCGGCTCTTCTTTGCCCACCCGACCTTCTAGCATGGTAAGTATCCCCGTATTCCATACTTTCAGAACTTTTTTTTTTTTTTTTTTTTATTTTCCCTTTTTTTTTTTTTCCCTAAAAAATTAATTTTTTTTCCAAAAAAAAAAATAAACAAAT
>Ga0160505_100446_pt1 | contig 23994 bp, 15 predicted proteins | sample DIDeMG_FD_108225 | JGI IMG/M metagenome (GOLD analysis project Ga0160505, IMG submission 108225) | Enriched chicken feces microbial communities from UW Madison campus, WI, USA - DID2874_E49_Stillage MG | ecosystem: Host-associated > Birds > Digestive system > Large intestine > Fecal ... | reverse complement strand
TTTTTTTTTTTTTTTTTTTTTTTTTTTTTTTTTTTTTTTTTTTTTTTTTTTTGCCAAAGACTTGGACACAACAAGAAGCGCTAATTAAAGGACTGGCATTGCTCTTGGTTATCTGTAGAGTACTCAGTGTTATTTTTATTTCAACAAAATGCAGAGACACCTACCGGCCAAAACAATGCGCTTGTTTTCATCATTTGCTGGCCACTGCAACGTACCATTTCAGTATCTTTTCAAGTCAGTTGAAGCAGACATTTCATGTTTATGCCGCAAATGTCTAAACACCATTTCATTTGTGCAAAAGTTTCATGTGATTTTATCCGCTCTCTGATGTGTTTCCCCGCTATCTCTCTATCTAATCACGTGAAAAAGTGCGGTATCCTCAAACCCATCAAAGCTTGATGCTACATAAAATGGTTCTTTGACAGAAGAATCGAACCAAAGGATGTGGCACCATCTTTTTGTTGTTTGTTTTCTTTCTTTCTTTTTATTTGCCATATTCCAAGGTAGGTAGCAGCCCATGGAATGAATCTGCCGACTTCGTCGTTGCTATTATAAGACACGTAACCCCCTTTGTAACTTTGTTTGCTGCTTCGCCATTGAGAGCCTTTGACAGCTCAATGTTTTGATTGCCACTTGCCAAAAAGGACTTTAGAAGTATATCTCAGCACACCAAAGTAAGATCTAGTCTTCCGGGTTGTTGCGGAACGGTCTATTACCAAAGAAAAACTCCTCATTCGTCTCATCCCCCTCTCTTGTAAAAGAAGTGACCTTTTTTTTTCTCTCTTCATTATAATCGTTGTTATTATTGTAATTACTATTATTACTAATACGTGTTGAATTAAATACCAGCCATGGTGATGTAAGCAGTTTAATTTCCTTTTTTATGCCCAAAACTCTATTTTGACATGCGCGTCTGTCACAATCGCTATAAAAAAATTGCTTAAGTAAAATAGTGATCACTCACTCACACTTAGTACCTATGTGTAACAATAACCACTAGCAAGCTACCTGTCTTGTAGTGATGGCTACACTGGTTCATCCACGGTCTTTGCTCCTTTTTTTTTAGACCATCCCTAGACCTGGTTTTATTCAATTTAAAATCTGCCAATTTCTTTTTCATTTCCTTTTATTTATATTCCTTCTTTTATATTCATTTATTTCATTCTTGTTTATCATTTATTCTTTTCTTCCTACACTTAAACCTTTATTTCCTGTCGTGACACTTACTGAAATCATCTAAAACAGTTAACTCCCAACTCCGCATCGCTTTGACGTTTTTCCGCTTTTCTTCATGCAAAGAGTAAGTAGTTTACCACTTCGTGAAACTAAGTCCTACCCAGATCACTAACAAGTCTAACTAGATTCAAACCCCCTACAAGTTGTGTCTGAGCCGTCAAGTTCGGCTCTTGCGGTTTGTATCCCAAAATTCACGATCCATTCGTACATTTGATGAGCATGCACCAATTGCCAGTTCCTACTCCAATAGCTCTGGTCATGTGGAATCAGACCTCAGTAACGCCACTAGCAAACAGGGGTCCAACCCCAAAATCAGAATTCAAGTTAGAGTGAGCCAAAAGCCGTCGGTAGAAAATGCTCCCGTCTCTGAGCCTGAGTCTCCTGTACACAAACCCAAATCATTGGCATCTGATCTCAAAAAACAAAAGGAAAAGCAAAAGCCCACGCTGCAAGACTTTAATAGTTATATTGAGAGCAACATTGGTAGCTACAACCACATTACATCATTTTCTGACCTCCCACTTGAGTTTGGTTACAACCAGCACATTTCCATAGATAATGAGCTGCGTGAGCGGCTAAGATCAATATTGTGGAAGTTTAACGCCCCGATCAAGTATGCCTTTGCCTACGGATCAGGGGTATTTTCACAAGGAAAGCCTGTTGATGCATCACAAAGACAAGTTGATCTGATCTTTGGTGTTTCCTACACTGAGCATTGGCATTCACTAAACATGCGCCAAAACCCCCATCACTACTCTGCCCTGCGCTACCTAGGTAGTGGTGCAATTAGCACAATTCAAGACAATTTTGGTGCCGGGGTATACTTCAACCCTTACGTTGAAATTGACGGCATCAAGATCAAATATGGCGTTGTTAATATGGACACAATGCTTACCGATCTGCATAAGTGGAGCTCTTTGTTTGTCGCTGGCCGACTTCAAAAGCCCGTTAAAATTTTGCGGGATGAGCCACGAGCTCGCTTTGTAAACCAAACCAATCTTATCAGCGCCCTACGCACCGCACTGCTTCTTCTCCCTGAAACCTTTTCCGAGCTTGATTTGTACAAGACTATCGCTGGAAACTCGTACCGAGGAGATCCTCGTATGATGCTGGGGGAAAACCCAAACAAGGTGAACAATATTGTCAACAATCAGTTTCTTAACTTTAGAAACCTATACTCTCCACTTCTTGATGTTCTCCCCAATGTCAACATGGCCCATTCCTCGGCGTTCAAGCTTGAGAATACTGAGATTCCCGTAGCTTCCATGAAGCAGGATATGGATCCGGTCACACGGGGAAACATGGTTCACAGACTTCCTTTGGACTTTCGCCAAAACTTGTACGTTCGCTACCAGTCCAAACTTGGAAGCTCGAATCTCGATGAGAGTGAATTTGGCGATAACCTTCATGGTACGCTGTTTGACCAACAGATCGCTGCCGACCCAAACCTTTCTGACAATGTTTCCAAGGCCATTAAAAGCACTGTATTTGGCCCTAGTCTAGGTGAAAGCATTAAAGGTGTTTTCACCGCTGGTTTTGGTCGCAGCTTGAGATATGCATTTGATAAGCTCCAAAAGAATGATCTATAAGACTCAAAAAGCTTGCGCATCGCTTTTTGGCACTTCTATTTAAAATGGAACACGCTCTGCAGAAAAATGCTTGTTGTTATCTTGACACTTTGTATTAACTATGCACTATTTATATAACATCAATTAAACTGATTTTGATCAATTTGTTTTGTAATTTTATGTTTTCCTGGTATAACTAGTTAAATTCCAGGCTCCCTCAAACCAGGATTTTGATAATACGGTGCATAAACTATACCTTAATGATATAAATCCTAAAAAAAAAGCTTTTTGAAAATCTTTGTAACAATGCTAAATTTTGGACATGAAGAAGTTTCAAAGTATATACATAGTAACTGAAATTTTCACTATATGTACTGATAAGCAATCAGATAAAGCAAAGGCCGAAGCTTGGCTTTTGACTCTCGTGCCATTTTTGACGGAGTACAAATACTTTGTTAGCTGTAAAGGATAGCGATATTGGCGATTGAATACCATTTTTTGTGGAAAAAACTTTTTTATTTATAATCTGCTCCAAACCGTCAAATAGATTTGGAGATTGTAGGCTATTAAAGGGCAATTACTGAATCATTATCATCAAGCTTAAAAAATTTACAATATTAAATTGAAGGTTTTAGTGTAGAGATATTCCGAGGTTTGACATCTACAAGTTAGATTTCAAAGGAAAGAATCTTGGGCCCCACGTCAAAAGGTATTCGGGTCCAATATCCTTAATATGGGTGACTCCCGAGAGCTGCATTGTAATTCTCAGCTCATTGGCCAGAATATCCGTCATAAGCTCGACGCCCCTCTGGCCATCATAGGATAAACCGTAGATCACCGGTCTTCCCACCCACACAAAGTCGGCCCCCAATGCAATGGCCTTGAAAATATCGCTGCCAGTTCTAACGCCGCCATCAATATGAATACCAAACTCCTTGGGTGTCTTGCCCTTGATCACACGAGCTGCATGAACAATCTCAGGAAGCATGTCGAGAGTGCCGGGAGCAGAGTCTAACTGTCGTCCACCGTGGTTTGAAACCCAGATTCCATCTACTCCGCCATTTTCAATTGCCTTGATAGTGTCTTCTGCCGTCAAAATTCCCTTGAGCCAAATTTCCATCTTACCCTTGGTGATGCTCTTGAGCCAGCTGATATCCTCCCAGGTCAAACTGGCATCAAGTTCGTTTTGTGACAAAGTCTCAGTAGTATCCTTTCCAAGCTCCAGTTTGTCGTTAATGAGCTGGATTGGGTCTCTGACAGCGTTTGGCGTGCCGCGGAAATTACCGTAGTCCAAATGGTTGGGCAATTTGTATTTTGACTTGACCAGCTTGGGTCGCTTGCCCAAGACTGGCGTATCGACAGTCACCAGCAGTGCTTTTACCCCGGCTCTGTAAGCGCGCTCAACGAACTCAGCTGTGGTCTTTCGGTCTCTAAAAATGTACAGCTGCAAAAACTCAGGTGCCTGATTTCCGGCCGCCTCGACTACATCCTCAAGGGCCTGACTCGAGTAAGAAGAAAGAACCATAGGAATGTTTTTAGCACGGGCGGCTCTGGCAGTCGCCAGCTCACCATCTGCGTGGGCAAGACCCTGAGAACCAGAAGGGGCATATCCAACCGGGAGACTCCATCCGTTCCAAGAAAGATCGCAGGTGCTAACATCAACCAGGACCCGAGGCTTTATGGTATAGACATCAAAAGCAGAGAAGTTATTTGATAGTGTAATATCCCGTTCGCTGCCTGTAGTCCAATAGGAGCTATTCATATAATTGGTGGAAGAGAGTGCCAAATTCTCAAGATCGGCCAGAGTTTGGGGTTCATCGATTTTAGACATAATTTAGATAATTGTAGATGGTGGAAGATAATAAAATTAGATGGAATAATTTAAATGACGAGGTGCTGATTTATATATCCTCTCAATTGCCCAGAAACCAAATCGTTTGTTCGAGGTGTGGGGAGAACACCGGCAAAGATATCGGTTAAAAATGTGGGCTTTTCCGAAATGGCGTTGCAGTCTTGAAAAAAAAAAACCACAATACCCCCACGCTCCCGGTTGCTACGGTTCCATTACGTAACGGGCTTTCCGGTCGTTTTTGTGAGTCAATAAAATTGGGTTGAAATTTGTTAATAAATGGTCAGGAAATAGTTTTGTTAACTACTAGTTTTGAGCCCAGGTACCTCGATCAAAAGACCTAGAACTTGTATATTAGTACTTGAAATAAAAGCCATATCTGGAGGTTTTACAACTTTCTACACCTTTCAATTTTCCGTAGCCCCATCGACCAATAATAATCCCATACCCGAACATGAAAGGGAAGAGTAGTGACAATACTACACATACCCAAAAAGAAATAAAAAGAAATAAAAAAAAGAAAAAACCCAGTTATATCTAGATACATTCTAGATAGTACAGAGGCTTGGAAAATCAGTTTTTGGAGGCTAATGATCATCTCTCGACATGTGGTTTGTCCAATAGATTTACCAGTGTGAGCTGGTTCTGCCACTTGACAGGAACAAAAACCAAACGCTCCATTGATAAGTTTATTATCACAATCTGTTTTTGGCCTATCAATCCACACATGAACATAATTATCAATTTTCTTCTCACCTAATTCAGCCTTGTATCGACAAAATCAACAAATGACCCCAAGAATTTACCAATAGTCTTGGTGCCCTTTTGGTTTGTTAGTGTATATAAATATTATCTTCTTTTCATTGTAGTTTGTATTTCAAATTTTTATACATTTATATATATGATATTTTGGCCTCTTTTTTTTTCTTTTGAATTTCTTTTATTCACAATGTCCACTGTTATTAACCATCAGCTATAATTTCTCAGTTCATAAAGCGATCATGAAAGTTGCCATTATCACAGAGGTTTCGACGTTGCATATCAATGGCGTTTCCAAAACCATCACAAAACTCCTGGATCATCTTATTGCTCATGGTCATGAAGCCATCGTGCTGGGCCCTCAGCATGGCAGTTACCAATCAGTCAAGCTGGTAGGCACTGTCGGTGTCCCCCTTTTCTTCTACCCGGAACTCAAGCTCAGCTTTGTGTCCTATAACCTGGTTTGCAGTTTGATCGCGTTTAAGCCCGACGTCATACATTTTGTGGACCCTAACCTCCTTGGTCCTCAAATGCTTCTGGCATGCAAGCTTTTCCTTCCACGCGTTCCGATAGTGTCCTCGTACCACACAAATATCGCCTTCTATGCTAGCATATTTGGATTCGGCTTTCTATATGAACCAATATGGGCAACACACAGACTCTACCATGGTTCTAGCAAATACGTGCTCTGTCCCTCATATTCTACCAAAGAAGAGCTTATCAAGCACGGATTTGATTCAGACAATATTAAAGTTTGGTCTAGAGGCGTAAATGCCAGTCTTTTCAATCCCAATCAAAGATGTTTCGAGCTACGAAGTGAATGGCTTCGTGACTCCGTCCCCAGTAAGGTGAAATGCCTTTCGGAAACACCCAAACAACACCGGTCGGACTCCACCTCTTCAACAGATGATGAGGGTGTTTCATTCGGTCTCGATAAACAACTAGAAAAAACCATTCTCTTGTATGTGGGTAGAATCTCTTGGGAAAAAAATCTCCGTGTATTGGTTGACGCTTATCTAAAGATGAATCATGAACTTTTTCATCTAGTTATTGTTGGTGACGGTCCTGCTCGCAAGTCTATAAAGACACTTTTGACAACGACCACCAACGATGGGCAGTCTCACTGCGAGGCATCTTTTACTGGGTACCTTAAGGGTGAAGCCTTGGCAAAAGCTTATGCTTCGGCCGATATTTTTGTTTTTCCATCTGTTTCGGAAACTTTTGGTCAGGTCGTTTTAGAAGCCCAAGCATCAGGCCTTCCTGTCGTTGCTATGAATGCCGAAGGTGTAAAAGAAATTGTCAAAGATCAGGTTTCAGGGTTTTTGGTTGATCCTGACAACCGCCCCGCGGATGGTTTCCAGCAGGCCATAGAATCTATTGCCTTTACTGGTCAAATTGCCGACTTTTCCAAGAATGCCTTGAAACGGTCAGGTGAATTTACCTGGGAAAACTCCATGAACACTTGTATTAATGCATACAACGATGCGGTTAATCAATAATTAATGAACCTGGATGACTTAATGATTCCCATGTTTTACTGCTGTTATATTTACTAAATTTAATTGATAACAATACAATGATCTGCTCAGATTTAGAACTGATTCAAGAAGAAGAAAAAATACTCATGTTGCTGTTATAAGATCCCGTTATTCTTTTGTTAATCAGAATTACATAGTTAAAAACCACATGAAAACAAACTGGCACACGAAGCTGTACACAAACAAAAACTGTATTCTCTTCTGTCTCTGAGAAGGACTGACAGTATGTGTTGGGTTACTTGCAGCATTGCTGTCAGGTAGCAGCACGTATCTTAAAGATCTTAGCAAGAAAAAGGAATTAGAAGTCGCAGTGTACAAGAAAGTACCCCATTTCAGAGCTGGTGATGGAATGACAGCGTACGTCAACATGGTTACAATGATTCCAATAAACTTGTAGCCACTGTACGCAATGAAATCCAATAGCTTTGAATCTGCACTTAGCAAGTATGTACCCAGTTTTAACAGCAATAGTTCAACTGTCAGGTACGCCACAGTAGAAGAGGCCAATGCCCGAATGATCTGAGGATGAAAGCTACCATGAAGGCCCGACAAAACGCAATTTAGTAGAATATAAGTCGTAAAAGCCATAAAAGGTATGTACATGTCTGGAGCGTTGATGTCAGCTCGAGCTGTAGCGTATGTTTCGACAACCTGTCCGCCGGATTCAGATCTTTGCAGCTGTCGAGTCCAGGGCTTGTGCCGCCAAGGGAATAACACTAAGCCCAGCTTCCTTAGGACGTAGATGTTAGACACCTGAAAGTAGTATTTGAGTGCTGACATTTGCATCGATTGAGGAATGTGCCGAGCAACGTAATCCTGCCCATAAATAAACGCGTTTTTACCGACATTAATGCCAATCTGAGCATTTGCATCGTTGAAAATATTGTTGTACTGATTAGGGAACTCAGAATTCTGCACACCATTATCCTGAGGAATATATGGATTTTGTTGCTGCTGTTGCTGTTGTTGTTGTTGTTGTGGAGAAATCATATCTTCTAGGCTCGACGGCGATCTCATGGAAGGGATGGGATGCTGTGGGACAGGGTGGTGCAACTGAGGAGATCCGACATCGCGGTTATACACCTTCGTGTATTGTCCTGTGTTTCCTCCGTACATGATGTTGGGTCTATGGGTATCAATTGTTCGCTGTCAAAGATGTCGGGCGCAAAGCAATGCAGAAGTGCAGTGAGTGTGATGGGAATTGATGGGTGAGTTGCAAGGGAGAGAAAAAAAAAGATCGTGGTGATTTGGCAATATTGTTAAGGTTAGGGCTAATCCCAATGGCGATTAGATGTCTCCAATGTGTCAAAGAGAAAAAAATTGAAAATGGGTTGCCTTGCCTGTGGAAAAATATTAAGCTAAAGTTTGTTTTTAATAGAACCACTACCATCGTAATTCGACTAAAAACATGGATACAATAGCAATATATACTGAACACAGTTTTAAAATATTGAAAATTTTTAAGCAAATAAATACATGGTTATAGAAGATTAAACGTTATTTTCCTCGTTTTCGTGTTCAAATTCCTCGATGGACTTTTGAATGATTTGTTCCCAGTCAGCTTTAATGACTACAATGATTTGAATGACCGAGACTGACACAAGAGCGACACAAATACCGATCCACAGGCCAGCCAATTGCCAGTCCAAACCAAAGCATAAATAAAGACCAACTGGTAATGCAAAAATGTAGTAGAAGATGAGATTCACATAGCCTGAAATATTCTGACGGCCTTGGCCACGCAAGAGACCACCGGTGACTGCAGAAAGAGCATCGTTGATTTGGTACATGGCTCCATACGGAAGAATTTCAGCCGTCATTCTAATAACGTCCTGGTCGTTACTAAAAAGAGCTCCAACCTTATCACGGAGAGCAAACAAGATCAAGCCATTAAGAGTGCCGAAAATGGCACCCACGTAAATAGAAGCTTTGGATGCAATGGCGGCTGACTGGCCAAGCCCAGCTCCAACCAAGTTGCCGACTCTGGTAGAGGCAGCAATACCCATTCCCATGGGAATCTGGTAACATAGAACACACATGGTAGATAAGACAGTCTGAGTAGCGAGCTCGGTGGTACCAAGACGTGCTGCAGCAAACGTAAGAATTTCGAATGCAAGCCACTCAGCTTCAATAGTGAGGACACCAGATAAGGCCAAATGGCTCATGTATCCCCAGTTTCTGAGAGCCTCTTTGGACCAGCCATGCCAACATTGATGACCTTCAATGTAAATGACATAACATACGGAGAGAATTGCCATAAGGTAATCAGTAAGAACAACAGCGATAGGGGCGCCAATGAATCCAATTCCAATATTCTTGTCCCAAACTAAAACATAATTCAGAATCACATTCAAAGGAGCACAAAAGATCAACACGTAGGTGTTAGCGTGGAAAATGCCTTGCGCCTGAAGATAATGCTTAGAAAGTTCAAAGATGACATAAGGGGGAATACCAGTAGAAAGGATCTTCAAATACTGCGAAGCAAGCTCACAACACTCGACTTCAGGAACAATTGCAAGTAAAAAGGGCTTCGCATTCACCCAAATCAGAACGATGGGGGTCAGAGTTAAACACATGAGAATAAAACATCTCTGAGTATAAATTCCTACCATCTCGTTATCACCTCGGCCAAAAGACTGAGCGGCGAGTGTATCCAAGCAGGTGGCAATACCTTGAACAATGCCGTAACCACTAATGTTGGCAATCATAGCAGCAAGTGAAACAGCGGATAGTTCGTTTTTTCCTAAATGACCGACACAGAAAATAGAAACAACTGTAAGAGAGTACTGTAAAAGAAATGCCATGCTTACAGGAAAAGTATTCCGGAGCAATACAACATACTCTCTTCTGTAAGATGTTTGAATGTTACCGTTGGCGATAGCATCATCCCAGGCTGCCTTAATAATTTCATCTTCTTCCTCTTCAATAGCTTTAATGTTTGAGACTAAAGGAGTTGATTCATTTGCTGCCTCTGTATTTTCTTCTTCTAACTCTTCTAATAGCGGCTCGGACTCACGAAGAATCGAGCCATAAGTTGTTGCAATAGTAGCAGCCCTGCCAGCTGCATTACCACTGCTTGAATTTCGGCGTGGGGCTGGTCTTTGTGGAGTCTTAATGTGGTTATCAGCAAGAAGCTCTTGTTCCTCGTCAAGAAGGTGCCTCCGCTCTTCGGTGGAAAGGTCGTAAGATGTTCTTCGAGGTAGAGAGCCACCCAAAAAGACGCCAGGCTTTCCTACAGAACCAAAAGAAATATAGTCCCTTCGGGGAGACCGGCCAAATTGTGTCTGACTTGGCTTGTTATTCTTCGAGGATGTGGGTATTGGCTGCGACATTAGTAGAGAATAAGGGTGGTATCGGCAGACAATGGGGGGTAGAACAAGAAAGAGGGAAATTTTTGGGAGAAAGGCTTCTAGTTTATATATATATATAGGCATATGTGTATATATATATTTTTTTTATTTTTTTTATTTTTTTGGGTCCTTGTGGAAGTCCCAAACAAGTATAGAATTATTTATTTTGGCTTCGATTTCTCGATGAAGAACCAAGCTTTTGACATTGGTAACCAACAATCAGGTATAATAGAAGCAAAGATCATTAGTTTGAATTATCCAAACATTAGTTTATAAATAGGGTATCTGGGTTTCAAATAATACTCTCTTGAAATATCTTGACCAGCAAAAGTATATAGAATTGTATAGTGTTATTTTTAACTGATCTGCAACCATGGGAGAAGGTAACCTGATTTTCAATGGGAAGACCGCATTAGATATTGATGTAAAAATTTGCAAAACGCCCTTGAGATTCTTCGCCTTTCCATCCCACCTGCATACATTTATTTTCTTAGAAGATGGCAAGTTGTAACTTAGGCATTAGTTATTTCCCTCATATACTAGCAAATATATATATGTCATTGCTTTCTAATTAACTATCATAGCAACACTGTTCAAGATTTTTGAAATATAGCCCTTTCATCAAACTTTTCTGGTGTTCGAACTTTTAATTTAAGATTTGCTTTAAGAATTCATAGCTGATCTGCAGTGCAGTGGTAATATTTAAATCTATATTATTATTTAGGCTTTTAACGTCAACTTTGCACTTTAAAAAGGAAACTGGTTTCAGTACTAAAACTGGCGCCAGGCTTCTAAAACTCAGACATAAAAACCCTTAAAAAAAAAAAAAGGGAGTTTCCGTTTTTTAAAAAAAAAAAAAAAAGAAAAAAAAAAAAATTTTTGGAGTTTTTTTTTTTTTTTTTTTTTTCTTAATTATGCAAATTCTAATTATTAAAATAAAAGTCACCATGAGCTATGAAGGCAACAGGCTAATATAATAACGGGATTACAAGAATTGACACAAATTAATATAAGCAAATCAGGGAGTTGGCTCTTGAAATTTTGGGTGAATTTTTTTTGTTTTCAGTGCGGAATAACTTTAGAAACCCTAGTTCCGGTACTTTTCGAGAATGGAGTTTAACAGGCTTATATTATCAAAAAAGCTATTGGTTAGAATCTCCAGTTAAGCTTTATTTTGTATTCCAAACTCTCAAGCCTCAAGTCATAAATATTGTTTGATTGCTTTAGCCCTATTTTGAATATTTTTCTAAAAACGCGTAGAATTAAAATTATTTTCTCCCAACAGTTGTCATGGAAACAAAAAATTTGCTGAACGCGACGCGTTTTTCTCCAATTATGGCTTAATTGTATTTTTTTTTTTTGTTGCATCTTGTTTTCATTTTTCTTGCCCTTCGCTTTCCTCCCTACAAATCAGCCATTTATCACCATTACTTTCTGCAAATCGAATCTCTTTAATTTCTATCATATCAGTTCATACTATATTCCATTATGCCGAGCGTAGCTAATGCTTTTACTCGACCAAAAAGAGGGACTCATTTTGTCAAAAATTCACACTCAAAGCCGGCTGCCTCTAATACATCACAAGCAGCTAATGATGCTGTTTCAATCAACAAATCATTCGAAGATGTCGCGAAGATTGACCAGATCGACGTTAATCTGGGGTTTCCTCGATACGAAGGTGGTCCTAAGAAAGTTGGCTGGCTAGTTAATATGCATAGTGTAAGTTTTTTTTACTTCAGAAACCACGGTTTATGATCCAAGCTAACACAGTTGATACAGACAAGCCGTCAAAGTGACGAAAAACTGGCAGGTGTTTCTGGAGTAGACTATTATTTTTTAGATGATGAAGGTGGTGGATTTAAGGCTACAGTTTTGTTTGACCCTTATTTTCTTATTGTTTGCAGAGTAAGTACGCGTCACTTTATCAATACTTTCCAATGCTCTAACATTTTCAGGATGGTTACGAAACAGAAGTTGAAGATTATCTGAGACGAGCTTTAGAAGGTGTTTTAAAAAAGACAACCAGAGTCTCCAAGGAAGACCTGCAGCTCCCTAACCATCTGTTAGGGCATAAACAGCAGTTGATACAACTTTCCTTCCACAATGTTAGTGATTTGCTGACAGCCAGAAAGCATTTACAACCACAAATTGAAAAAAACAAACTTAAAAGGGATATCAAAGACGGTTATGAGGATGTCAGCTTGTAAGTATATTGACTTGATGTTTTGGTAAGCATGTTGTTAACTGTAATCAGATCCTCTTTTAATATGGAGTTTGAGGAAACGAAAAACACTAGGATCCAGGACGCTTCGGAACTCATCTATGATATGCGCGAGTATGATGTGCCTTTCCACGTTCGAGTTGCCATTGATCTAGATATTAGAGTCGGAAAGTGGTACACAGTTGAAGCTGTCAACACCAAGATCACTCTCACTGAAATGCCTGAACGTATTGCTCGTGCAGACCCTGTTGTTTTAGCATATGATATCGAAACTACCAAATTGCCGCTCAAGTTTCCTGATGCCAAATTTGACAAAGTTATGATGATTTCTTATATGATTGACGGAGAGGGTTTTCTCATTACAAACCGCGAAATTGTCTCACAGGATATCGAGGATTTTGAGTATACACCAAAGCCTGAATATCCCGGTGTGTTTGCTATTTTCAATGAACCTGATGAAAAGGCTGTCCTGTTAAGATTTTTCGAGCACATTAAAGAAGTGAAACCTACAGTAATAGCGACATTCAACGGTGATTTTTTCGATTGGCCTTTTGTCGAGGCTAGAGCCATTTTCCATGGTATCAATATGTACGAAGAGATTGGTTTCCAGAAAGATAGCGAAGAAGAGTACAAATCATCATACTGTGTTCATATGGATTGTTTCCGCTGGGTAAAGCGTGATAGTTATCTTCCCCAGGGTAGTCAGGGTTTGAAGGCTGTCACCACTGCCAAACTGGGCTATAATCCTATCGAAATTGATCCTGAGCTAATGACACCATACGCTATCGAAAAACCACAGACAATGGCAGAGTACTCTGTCTCTGATGCTGTTGCAACCTACTATCTTTACATGAAATATGTCCACCCATTTATTTTTTCTCTTTGTAACATTATTCCCCTCAACCCAGACGAGGTGTTGAGGAAGGGTACTGGTACATTATGTGAAATGTTGCTCATGGTCCAAGCATACAAGGGAAACATTGTTCTTCCAAATAAACATACTGATCCTTTAGAACGTTTCTACAAAGGTCATCTCATTGAGACTGAAACTTATGTTGGTGGTCATGTCGAATCGCTTGAGGCTGGTGTTTTCAGAAGTGATATTCCCTACAAGTTTGATGTGGATACTACTGCTGTGGATGAACTTATCAATGATCTTGACAATGCATTGAAATTTAGCATTGAAATCGAATCGAAAAAAAAGTTAGAAGATGTCACGAACTATGATGAAGTTAAGCAAGCTATCATAAAGCAGCTGACGATATTGAAAAACAATCCCAACCGAATGGAGCAACCTTTAATTTATCATGTCGACGTTGCCTCTATGTATCCCAACATTATGACCACAAATCGTCTGCAACCAGACTCAATGATTACGGAGGCGGACTGTGCAGCCTGTGATTTCAACAGGCCTGGAAAGACTTGCGACAGAAGACTCCCTTGGGCTTGGAGAGGCGAATACTTTCCTGCAAAGATGTCAGAATACCAGATGATCAAGCGGTCTCTTGAAAATGATATTTTTCCTCCCAAAAGGCCAGGTGCTCCACGTCGCAAATTTGACGAGCTTTCTTCAACAGAAAGAGCTTCTCACATTAAAAAAAGACTAGGAGATTATTCCAAAAAGACTTATGCTCGCTTACATTTAACGGAAACAATTGAAAAAGAGGCCATTGTTTGCCAACGTGAAAACCCTTTCTACGTCGACACCGTCCGCGATTTTAGAGATAGACGTTATGACTTTAAGAACTTACAAAAGGGTTGGAAAAAAAAGGTGTCAGAGGTTCCGCCTGGAGATACTGCTGGTCGTGAAGAAGCTAAAAAAATGGTTGTGCTTTACGATTCTCTGCAGCTCGCCCATAAAGTCATTTTAAACTCTTTTTACGGTTATGTCATGAGAAAAGGCTCACGGTGGTATTCCATGGAGATGGCAGGAGTAACCTGTCTTACTGGTGCTACCATTATTCAATTGGCTCGTTCTCTTGTTGAACGTCTAGGTCGTCCTCTAGAACTGGATACTGATGGTATTTGGTGTATCTTACCCAAGGCTTTTCCTGAAGACTTTACATTCAAGTTAAAAGATGGAAAGAAGCTGTTTGTTTCTTATCCTTGTGTCATGCTTAACCATTTGGTTCACGCAAAGTTTACCAATCATCAGTATCAAATATTGACTGATCCAACCTCTCTCAAGTACAAGACTATTAGCGACAACAGTATTTTTTTCGAAGTTGATGGTCCCTATAAGGCAATGGTTTTGCCAACTTCCAAAGAGGAGGATAAAAACTTGAAAAAAAGATATGCTGTTTTTAATGAAGATGGGTCTCTAGCTGAGCTGAAAGGTTTTGAATTGAAACGTCGAGGTGAGCTTAAGCTGATTAAATCGTTTCAGAGCCAGCTTTTCAAGAGATTTTTGGGTGGTGACACTCTTGAGCAATGTTATGAGGAAGTCGGCAAAGTTGCTAACCACTGGCTGGATATTTTAGACAACAAAGGCGCTGATCTCGATATGGAGGAACTCTTGGAATTAATTTCGGAAAACAAGAGTATGTCTAAGAGTTTGGAGGAGTATGGTAATCAGAAATCTACTTCTATTACTACTGCTCGTCGTCTTGCTGAGTTTCTAGGCGCTGAGATGGTCAAGGACAAAGGTCTTGCCTGTAAGTACATTATTGCTGACAGACCTGCCGGTGCTCCAGTCACTGAGCGCGCTATTCCTGTCGCTATCTTTTCTGCTCCACGTGAAGAGAAAAGTCAGTACCTGCGTAAATGGCTGAAAGACAACAACCTTGATGACTTTGATCCTCGTGCTATTATTGATTGGCCCTACTACCGGGAACGTCTTGGATCTACCATTCAAAAGATTATTACCATTCCTGCAGCATTACAAGATGTCATTAATCCTGTCCCACGTATTCCCCATCCAGACTGGCTTGCTTCGAGAATCCGTGTCAGAAATGACAAATCTAAACAGAAGTCTATTTCGAGCTACTTTTCGGCAGCAAAACCTGATCAGATGGCTTCTTCTTCTTCTTCCTCTTCCACTACCGTTAGAGATATTGAAGATGCTGGTTTTTTGAACAAGCAGGACACCTCTGATGCAAAACCCAAGGTTGCTAAGGTAACCGTCAACACCAAACGTAAGAATGATGCAGTTGATGCTGAAGAACCTGATCAGGACGCTGTGCCTCTGCCATTGCATGCACCTTCAATTGACGCTCCTTACAAGGAATATCTTGCTTATCACAAACAGCTCTGGAGACAACAAAAGCTTGCCCGTGAGAGAAGAAGTCAAATTTTTGGTAAGGATAAGATGTCCACACATTCCACTTCAAGACTCTCAGGTTTTATCATGGATCATGTTGAAAAAGTTTACAACAACTCAATGCATATTCTGCAACTTGCTTCCACGGAGAGACCGGGTGAAGTTAGAGCCACCGTTTCTATTAACGGCAAACTCCAGAACATTCGTATCAAGGTACCTCGACGTATTTTTGTCAATTTCAAATCTGGATTTGATCTCCCTAATCTTGAAATTCCTGGAGCATCTGTTCAACGAGTCAGCAATGTGCTTCCCACTGGTGTTGTTTCTCCCAATCTTTTCAAAATCGAAATGCCTGAGGAGACATATCTTGCAGAGAAGCAAAAGCCTAATAGTCTTTTGAATCATCCTCTAGTTGACGGAGTCTTTGAAGGAAGTATCAGTTCTGTTTACAATTCTTTGATTGATATTGGTCTTTGTTGTGATGTCAGTACCTCTCAAACCGGTTTACTTGGTCGTGGCTTGTCTTCTGGTTTTGAAATGGACTGGCTCATTCCCAATGCTGAAGAAAAATACTTGGAAGGCACAAAATTCTCCTATGTCTACTGTCTTCATATTGATTCTGCCGATTACCAGGTGTTTACCATTATCCCAACTTGGTCTAACCAAGCTTATATTCTTGTTTTAAAGTCTTCTAAAAATTCACAAGGCTTACCCAACGTCTCCAAGATCTACAACAAACTTGTGCAAGACAAGATAGCCCGATTGAGAAAAAACAGTCATATTTTTGAATATCAAGAAACTTTAGATTTTGAGGAACAATCATTTGATAATGTTTCTAGATTGTACAAGTCTATGAACAAGATTCTTGAAAAACTCCACAATGAGCGTGGAACTCAAACTATTCTTGCTTTGCAGTCTCCTTATCCTGAACGGCTCTCATATTTTGTGAGAACTCTCAATGAGTTCCCAGTTGTCAAAATTCGTTCTTCTAATCTATCATTGCCATCCATCGGTTGGCAGCAGGTCATTGGTAAGAAGATCGTCACTCAGTATTTTGGTCTTTGCAAATGGCTAGCTTACTTATTGCAATTATCCAAATATGGCAATATTCCTCTTTGCAATCTAAAATGTGATGATGTCAGATTTCTTATTGATGTCAACTATTCACGCCGCTTGAGAAGCTCTGGTATTGTGCTGTGGTGGTCCGAGACTCCTTTGCCTGATGAAGGTGGCTCTGAGAAAGATGGCATCATGAAGGAGATGGACTCGTTGGATTTGCCTGTGGTTAACAACGCGGGTGCTTATCACAATGTCTGTATTGATCTTTCCGTCCGGAATCTGTCTGTTAACACCATTTTGACTGCTTCTCTGATTAATGAGTCTGAAGGTACTGATCTTTCTCATCTTGTTGTTGAAGGTGAAAATAATGAGATCGTTCCTTTTGTTGAAAATTCTTTCTCTACCCCAGCTTTAAATGTTCTCAGTTCTATGATTCGTGAGTGGTGGAATCAAGCTATTTCCAACAATACCACGGCTGATGTTATGGTGCACAATTTCATCAATTGGGTTGCTTCCAAAGACTCTTTGATGTATAATAGAACTCTCTACTATCACGTTCAGACCTTGTCTAAAAAGGCTTTCATTCAGCTTATCAGAGAATTTAGAAAGACTGGATCCAAGGTTGTCTTTGCCAATCAAAACAAGATCCTTCTTCTTACAACTAAGTCTGGTGTTGAAAGCGCTGCTGCCTATGCTGATTATATTGTCAAGTCCGTTAAAAGTAAGCCACTATTTCGATTTCTGGACATTAATGTTACTCAGTTTTGGAATACGTTGCTCTGGATGGATGAGGTTAATTTCGGTGGCAAGTCTTGTAAGACTATTGCACCTGAGAATGAAGTTCAAGTTATGGACTTATGCATGAACTGGCACATCAAGGAGTTCTTGCCTCCTATTCTAGGTGATGAGTTTGATAGGACAATTATTGAGTTTATTGAGGCTATTTACGAACGCTGGATTCAGCCTTCAGAAGAAGAAGGTGGAGAAATGAATTCGACACCTCGACTCACTCAGCTACCTAAATTCCAAACCGCAAATGATAACACAGATGGCGATTCGAATGCTTCATTGTTCAAGAATGTTGTCAAGAAAATGGATAAGACTATTTATCGAAGAATTGAGCTTTTGAAACGTCGATTTACCGATATTTCTAATAATGTTCACGACCTCCCTGAAGATGATCCTCGATTACGCGAGTTTGACTTTCCTAAACACCCTGGTGCCGTAAACTTGAATGGAGAATTAAAGGTTGACCCTGTCCTTCAGTTGGTCAAGACAATTTGTGCTGTTATGGGTCTTTCCAAAGAACTTAACCTGGAGATTAGACTCTTCCGTCGTCACCTTCTCAATATTTTTGATATCCGGGAGTTTAGTGCCGAGGGTAACTTTGCTAACCCTAGTGCTTCTGTTAAAATTCCTCAATTAATCTGTGGTTTCTGCAGTTATGTTCGTGACTTAGACCTTTGTCGCAATAATGAGCTAGCAATAAAACGCGATGGAAGCAACTATTATGTTTGGATCTGCGAAAATTGCCACGAAGAATACGACCCTATTATCCTTGAAGAGTCTCTAATCACTGAGGTTCGTAAGATGATTAAGCTTTACCAGGTTCAGGATCTCAAGTGTACCAGATGCAAACGAATCAGAGAGGATGATATGTCTGCCAACTGTCCATGCTCAGGAAAGTGGGTTGAAACAATGTCTAGAAATGACATCCTCAAGAAACTAAAGGTTTATAATCACGTTGCGGAGTACTACGATCAGAGACTTTTGTCAGACTGTTTAAAAGAGCTAGAGGGATAAATATGCATAGAAACTAATTTTAAGTGTTATACTAGTTTATGGCAAAAATGTATAAAAACAAAGAAAATCAAATATTACAAAGTTATAGCTCAATTAGAAGGGGTTCGTCTTTAGGGTCGGTCTTTTTTGCTTCTACGGGAGCGGCGTTAGGAGCGATATCAGGTGTAACTGTATGGTCATTTGATGGGGGAGGAGGGGCTGAAGGCATATACCCATAACCGGTATCAAAAGCCAGTGGAGTGGTAGTGGGTGGGTAGCCAGGAACAGCGGAGGGTTGTTGTGGAGCAGAAATATTAGTAGTATGATATTCTATGGGGGTTGATGCGGTAGGTGCAGAGGGTTGATTAGCATGATAACTGGGAACGTTGTTAAATGCCGCTTGTTGGTATGGTTGGTATTGTTGGTAATTTGGTTGAGAATGTCCTGTTGAGGTCTCACTCAATGCTTGACGGCCATAAGCAAATGAAAGTCTATCCTCAAGCATATTATCATATAGTCTTAAAGCAGCAGAAAGCTTAGCATTCATATCCACCAAAGCATCATATCTAGAGACTGTTTCGGCAAGAGTACGAGCAAGCTTTGGTCGAAGGCTAGAGATATTGTCATTTAACTCTTGTAGAGGTTTTTCGCGTAGTATTGAGCCAGGAGGCTGCGAGTGCATTTTATCAACCAATGTGGCGTACATGTTAATGCTTTCAACCTCATTTGACGTCAGTTCCCAAGATTTGGTAGGCTGTGGTTGCAAGGGGGCTGCAGGCTGCTGATTTGACGGGATACTATATTCGCTGGATGTCTGGGTCGTGGTTGTATTTTCTGACTCCATCTCCTTTAGACTTGCGGCGATCGCTGCTTTCAAGTCCATATCGTCATCTTGATCAGCTGTAGATGACTTCAGTTGTGCTGGAGGTTTGCTGGAAGTGGTGGACTGAACTCCGCTCTCGGCTAAGCTTAACTCTAACGCTCGTCTCAGATCTTCATCCATATCATCATCAATCGCAGGAGCTTGGTGACCTGCAACAGGTGTGGCTGTCTTTCTAAATATGGTATCGCCCCGGCCATTTCCTGGTTTCAGCTTAGCATAGCAGTTATCACACACTCTAACAGGTGTGTTAATACCAAAATGAGGAAGCGGAATGTAGTTGTTACAATGTTTCTGAATGAAGACGCCTCCACAATTTCTGCAGTGATGTTTTCTGTTAACAAAACTAAAGGCGGTGCCTGAATGCATGCAAGTATCGGAATCAACCCATTCAGGAGGAGCTGATGTGTCAATAAAGGTCGAGGTTATTTGCTTTGATGCAGGGAAATCGTAGCCTTCGCTCTTGAGTTGTTTATAAACTTGACTGACATACGAAAGCTGAAGTTGTCCCTCAAAAGCATGGGCCCAGTTTTGAATACACTCTAAAGCTAATTTCTGAACATCCTGGTTAAAAGTCGTTACAGCACTATTGCCGGGCTTTACCAGTAAGACGACAGAATCCATAAACTCACGGCTAGCAATCTCAACAAGAAAGTGAATCCCACCATTTTTAATACAGACATCTGTTAAGTGGAGAGTAGCAATTTGAACGTTGGGGTTTTTGTTGAGCAAGCGCTTCTTCAGGGCTCTCATGGCATCTTTGGCCGGGACGGTCTTGCTCCGGATAAGATCACAGATTTCAAGGTTGAGAGCGAGGTCTTGCTCACCGCTTGGGAGAGACGCATCGGTGGCTTTTTGAATTTGGTCAGAGATTGAAACTGAGGAGGAAAACCACGATGACATAGTTGGTTATAGACGGGTATGTTAGATCGAGGTAGATGTGGTTAGTAAAGGCAAAAGTTTCAACTTTTTTCTGATGGTTTAGTAAAGATTTGCCTTCCTGAAACAAAAGTTGAGAGATGGCGATGAGATAATTCTCGGAAAGAGCGTATTATCATAGCCCAAACCCTGATACAGCCGTGCCTTGTTCCGGCCACAGTTCCGGTCAAGACTGGCATTGCAATCGGATCGCAGAATATGGTTTATGTTAAATAAATAAATTAAATTTCTTATTTCATTTAAGAAATTATTTCATATTATGTTTTCAACGTAGTGCAAAAAATAATTTGTTGCTTCCTTGACCTGCTGATGTGGTAAGAGTTGTTTATCGTGAGCCCATTTAACTCTCATATTAATGACCTACATGGAAATTTTCAAACGTGCCCAGTTAAATAATTTTTTGTTCATCCGCAGCAGATCATATTTCACCTTTCACGTTTCAAACCTCAACCTTTTTGTTGGAAACATTCACACTATAAATATAAATCAGGTGGTGTTTGTATTATTCTCAATCTGAAGTTTCGGGTAGCAACATTTTATGTGAAACAGACTACGCACTGCGTTGCTTTTTGAAATCATTCATTTTTCAATCATTTAAATACACCCTAAATTCTCAATCATTGTTGTTTTGATTATCCGCGATACCAAAAACATCACATATCCAACCAAAATGACTTCATATGATATGCAAAAAGACAAGTTCCTGAGCTTGGTGGACCAGTTTGAAGGACTGACCATTCAGAAATATTTACTGCCCGAGGAAGACCGAAAAATTCCTGAGATTAAATATGGGTTTTGCATTGATCTAGAAGCTACATGCGCAAGTGGCCCTTTTGATGACAATACCCATGAGGTCATTGAAATTGGTGTCGTTCTAGTTGACTTTGATAAAGATAATATTATTGATACATTTAATACCTTTGTAAAACCTACAAATGAAGACGCCAAAGTGCTGTCTGACTTTTGCAAGAATTTTACAGGTATTAAGCAGGAAGATATTGATTCCGCACCATCTTTTATAGATGCATTGGAATTACTGAATCAATGGGTTGGAAAGTATGATGATATACTTGAGCCAAAGCCTTCAACAATCAAATATCCGAAAACGATCAAGGAAGCTGGTGAAGATGCGGACTTTCCAATCTGGACCCAATATCGCAATTTTGTCTGGATTTCGCATGGGCTAGCTGATTTCGAGAGATTCTTTGCCATGAAGTCTTGTACAATTAACAAGACTCCTTTGCCCCCATATATGCTAGGAAGATACGTTGATTCCATGCAGCATTTTAGTGCTGCGTACAGGCTATATCGAACAAGGCACACCATGCAACATATGTGCAGTAAGCTTAATATCCCCATTGTTAACCAGCATAGAGCTATAGATGACGCAATTCTGATAGGAAAAATTGCCTTGAAACTGGAAAAAAAAGTGCCTTTGAGAATCTCATTGAACGCATTTATTGATATGGATTCTCCGGCGTATTCAAGCAAGTTTGGAACGTTCGATTACTACCTCTCAAAAGACATACGAAAGAAAGATTTTCGTTATACACCTGTAGAGACATACTCCGTTCATTATAAAACCAATGTTTTGAAAAAGATGTCTAAGAGAAAGTAAGACCATATACAAACCTGAGTTAGAAATAGTTTGCTTTGTTGTATAATTATAATCCTGTGTGTATTCCCAATAAACTTCTATATAGTTGAAAAGTATTAATACTCTTTTTCTACTAAGGTTCACTCAAAAGAGAATGAAATATTTTCATGAACAAAACTCTATATTCAAAAATTTTCTAACTAGCAACATAAGACACAATAAAAAAATAATAAAATAAACAATTAAATAATAAAAACGAGTGCAATCAAGGGGAACGTTTCATAAAAACTTTTGGACAATTTAGAAAACAGTCTTCTTACCCTGGAAGGAAGAAGCACCACCGGAGTTTCTGTTGAAACCGCCACGGCCACCACGGCCACCACGGTCACCGAAACCACCACGGCCACCACGGTCACCGAAGCCACCACGGCCACCACGGCCACCGAAGCCACCACGGCCGCCACGGCCACCGCGACCACCGAAGCCACCACGGCCACCGGAGTTGTTGTTATCACGAGGAGTAGAGAAGTCAAGTCTAACGGGACGGCCGTTAATGGAATGACCGTTCAGGGCCTCAAGAGCAGCCTTAGCCTCATCAACAGAGGACATCTGAACGTAACCGAAACCCTTAAGTTGCTCAGTCTCGGGGTGAGTGGGGAGTCTGACGGAAATGACGGAACCGTAGTTGCCGAACATCTCAAAGATGCTGTCTCTCTCGCAGTCAAAAGGAAGGTTACCGAGGAAAATAGTGTCGGAGGGGTTGGAGGGAACATCACCGAAAGCAGCAGCACGGTCAAAGGGAGCCTTTCTCTTAGCGTTAGACAGGTCAACGTTAAGAGCGCGGCCATCAACCTCCTTGCCCTTCATCTCATCAACAGCCTTCTGGGCGAGCTCAGCAGAGGAGAAATCAACGTAACCGTAACCCTTGCTTCTGCCAGAGTCTCTCTCAGTAATGACACGGGCGCCAACAACACCACCAATGTGCTCAAACTCTCTCTTGAGCCAGTCGTCGTCAATGTTCCAAGAAAGGCTGCCAACGAAAACAGTGTGAACCTCATCAGCAGCAGACTCAGCTTCAGCCTGGAGCTTAGCACGCTTGGGGATATCATCCTCCTCATCAGCATCATCGGCCTTACGCTTCTTGGAGTCAGAGTCAGACTCAGAGTCGGAAGAGTCAGAAGAGTCCTTCTTCTCCTCCTTCTTCTCGTCCTCAGACTCAGAGTCAGAGGAGTCGGAAGAGTCAGACTTAGACTTCTTCTCATCCTCAGAGTCGGAAGAGTCAGAAGAGTCAGAAGAGTCCTTCTTGTCATCCTTCTTCTCGTCCTCAGACTCAGAGTCAGAAGAGTCGGAAGAGTCAGACTTAGACTTCTTCTCATCCTCAGAATCAGAAGAGTCAGAGTCAGAGTCGGAGGACTCGGACTCAGAAGAAGAAGAAGAGGAAGAAGAGGAAGACTCCTCCTTCTTCTTTTGAGCAGCAACCTCGGCTCTCTTGTCGGACTTGGTCTTCACGTCCTTCTTGTCAGATTTAGAAACTTTGCTACCGGTCTTGCCCATTGTGAATATAATGTGAGAATAAATAAGTGGATAAAGAAATATTTCTTGATAGAAGGAAAAGGAAAGAGAAAAGGTAAGAATGCCTGAAATTTTTCCTTTTAAAAGTTTTTTATTTCACAAAATTTTTTTAGCTGAAAAATTTTAGGGTATTACATAAACTCCCAACTATATAGGGCTAGGGGTGATATATACGAACGGCTGAAGCAAAAGTATAACCGTTTCGAAGCAAAAGTCCCACACGATTCTTGATAGTACCAGCAAAAAAATTTTCTGGGAGCGATAATGATTACGTCTTTGAGCCTTTTTTTTTTTTTTTTTTTTTTTTTTGTTTTTAATTGTTTTTTCAAAAAAGAAGATAAAAAATAAAAAAAAAATTTCTATTATTTTTAAATTCTTTTTAATA
>Ga0160505_100445_pt1 | contig 24010 bp, 13 predicted proteins | sample DIDeMG_FD_108225 | JGI IMG/M metagenome (GOLD analysis project Ga0160505, IMG submission 108225) | Enriched chicken feces microbial communities from UW Madison campus, WI, USA - DID2874_E49_Stillage MG | ecosystem: Host-associated > Birds > Digestive system > Large intestine > Fecal ... | reverse complement strand
CACCACCAACACACCCACACACCGTACAAAAACCCCCACCCCCCAAAAAACACACCGAACACCCTCATTTTTTTTTTTTTTGACACCAAAGATGGCGGGGTTTTTTTTGTTTTTTTTTTTTTTTTTTTAATATCTCTTGTTTTCTTTTTTATCCTCTTTGTTTTTATATTTCTCTGTCTTATCTTTCAATTGCTTTTTTTTTATTTATTTCATTCCGCAATATATATTTAATAATTACACTGTGTCCTATCCAGAAGAAAATGTTTGCAAAATAGTTGATACCAATAATAACAAGTAATAATTATTTAGGCTGCCGTAGCCAATGTTTTAAAAGAAATGTAATTGTGGCTGCTGCTGCTGCTGCTTGTTTGGAGGCGGCGGGGCAAATCCGAACCCCCCGTGGACTACGGCCGCCGCTCAGCCTGGGCCAGTTTTTCACGCATCATGTTTTTGAACTCGCGCTGCAAAATGTTGACGCTCAGCGGCGTCGCGGCAGTCTCGAGGGTGGCCAGGTCGGCCTGGAGCCGCTCGATTTCCGCCAGCTGCTTGCGTTTGAGCTGCTCGATTTCTTGCAAGTGCTGCCGCTGGAGCTGTGTCTTGGCCTGCACCGCGGCCTCGAGCGCCGTCTCGGCGCTGGCGGCGCGCGCCTGCAGGCGGCCCACCTGCGCGGTCAGCTGCTGCCCCACGGCTGCCAGCGTTTGTAGCTTTGATGCGACTGTATCCTGCGACGAGACCCGCCCGGCAATTGCCGCGGCTGTGGAACCTGTAGCAGCCGTAGACGTGCTGTTGGACCTGTCGTTGCTGCGCAGGCTGGTTTGGCTGCTCTCAGGGGTTTTGCCGTCCGGCCCAACTGCTTGGCTGCGTGGGCTGAGCCGCTTGCCATCGGCGCCGGTCGGGACACCATCAACTGAAATCTGATCGAGGCAGTCGCCAAGACCGATTATCAGACCATCAATCAATGACATGTAGTCTGCGTTCTGTGGGATATTGGTTTGTTGTGGTTGTTGTTGTTGTTGCTGCTGCTGCTGCTGCTGCTGCTGCGAAAACCCCTTCATGCGCGCCGTGGCCTTGGCTGTTGGGGTCTGCTGCCGCCGCGGCGAGTCCTGGTGCATTTGTCCGCCAGCCGCGAGCACGCCAGCCTGGTGCTGCAGCAACTGCACCTCGTAGTCCTTGATTCCACAGGTGAGCTCGGTAATCTGCTGGTTCAATGTCACAATTTTCTCATTCACGGCAGCAATCTCAGGAGAGTCTATGCTGCTGCTGCTGCTGTTGCTAGTACCCGGCGCCGTGGAACTCGCGATAACTTTGGATTTGCGTTTGCTGGAGAAAATGCTTCTTCGATGGCTGGTTTCCTTGTTCATTGCTGGCTTGGTGGCTGGCACCACCGTTGCCAGCTCGACTTTCCTGGCAATCGTGCGCTCAAGTTCTGCTTCCAAATTGGCGAGTCTCGTTTGCAGCAGCTGCTTGGTATTCACCATCTCAGCGTACTCACTGTCTGTAAACACCCGGTAGGTCTTGCTCATCTCAAGCGACGCTGCAAGGGAAGCGCCACTCGTGCTGGGCGCACCGTACGGCGCGGCTGCATCTGGCTCAGCGAATGAAAACTCTGGCTTTGGCGGCGGTGTTGTTGGTGCCCTTTGCGTGGCAGCTGGGTTGAGTCCAATGTCGGCTTCGTTCATGATATAGTTGCTTAAAGCGAGTTGGTCAAAGGAAGAATCCTCGATCCGGGGCAGAACTGGGGCGGTTTTCAGGGCCATTGAGTTTTTTTTCGTACTGATAATACTCGTTCCGGTTATTATTTAATTGGGTTTCCAACAGCGCTTACGTCAAAATAAATAAATAGTAATAATAATAAATGAGACCTGCTGTTTAGGGTCGGATACCGTAATTTTAATGAGCTTCAGGGGAAGAAATATATAAAGCTGTCAGCGCGCGGCGATGAAAGTTGACAGATTGACAGAACTGGTACACAGGAGAAGCGTGAAATAGATGGAATTGTCGTAGTACTACACTTGGCTTCGTGAGAGTTCAAAGCATTAAAGAGCGATCGGCAGTTGAGAAAACAGTAATAAATAAAATGCAAACAAACCAGAATTGTCGATTTTTCAGAATTGGCGACGGAGGTGTATTTATATACCTGCTCATAAAAAACCAGTGGCCAAATGACCACCATGCCCACTCCATAATATCCTAATGTGATCCAAAAGGATATTATTTTGACATCAACCATCATTAGAACCGCGTAATCTAATGAGCCAAAGGGTGGTACCTCGTCATTGTCACCAGTATTTCCCTAGTACTTGGCCCCCGGAAACAATTTACCAAAAACCATCCATTTGAGACCCTTTAACCATCCAAAGACATCTTGGGTTGCGATTAATCCGCCACGGCTGGAAAAGATTGCCGGCTCATCTTTCCAAACAGCTTGGTCCCACTGCGTGTCTTCTTTGGTGACTCCAGAAACCCCCCATCAACTGAGCATATATGCAAAGGTACCTATCTTGTTTGTTTTTTACTGTGTAGCCCTCCTAGGACATGTTTTAGATTTGTGCGACATTCGATACACGTTGTTTCGAACCAAAGTTAGAAATCATAAAGTTTAGAACCCATATTAAAGTCTACAAACCTGGCCAAAACCATCATCATGTCGCAAATCTAAAGCTAGATATCCCGCAAGAGTCTTATCTCAGGGTGGAATCATCATAGCTCGTTCCGCCAAGTCGGCGGTTTTGGACCCGCGAGAACCAAAAAAAAAGTGTGTGCTGACCTAATCATTATGTCATAATTCCTCATTTTTCAAACCTCCGTAACAACGAAGCTTTGTCGATTCACCCACCTGTTTTTCAACCGCTGAACAATCGCATCGTGCCCTGACACACTACACTATGGCCAACGACAAGAACGACACTTCGCTTGACGACTCTCTCGATGAGTTGCTGCGTGAGCTTAATGCCGCCCCAGAGCAGCCCGCCTCAACCACTGCTACTTCCACCCCTAGCACTACTACCACCACCACCACCACCACCACCACCGCGCCCACAAACAATGCGCTTTACAAGCTTTCCTCTTTCCCTACGGAAATGTCCTGTACAGATGCCTTTAACGAGCTAGTTGCTTGCTACTCCGTTGGTGGTCAAATGCGTCATATTTACCGCTATGGCGGCATCAGCTACTGCAAAGACCCATGGAAGAAGCTCAAGTTTTGTATGCGCATGAAGACCTCGGTGACAACATCGCCCGAGGACGAGGCCAAAAAGGTGGCGCTCTATTACATGGAAAAGCTGGCCCAGCAGAAAAAGGAAGGCGGCAGCTCCGAAGATATTTGGAAGGTGCGGACCGTGCCAATCAAGGACCCGTTCCAGGGCGGTAATAATAACAACGGCTCTGAGTAGACCTTGCTCGTGCTGCTTATTATTTGATCCTTTTCTTCTAGATCATAAACACAAAAACTAATATCTGTACATAAACCTATCTATCTGTTTTTATTTATTTTTGTCATTTTGAATCAGTACACCAGCTCAGAAAGAAAACCTTAGGTCTGATTCACCTTTAAAGTCGTGGTAAAGGGATGGGCTCTTTAAATGACTTTTGTTTCGTAGTCCAACTACCAGTGATAATGTCACTTGGAAGTGCAACACCTAGGTCAAACGTGTATCTCACACGCCATTTACATCAAATATACGTCCCCTGATTAATATGTAAAAGCTTTAGTGAAATTCATCTTGCACTTGAGAGGTATAGTTTGCGGTGCATTTTACTAAAATTATAACTCTGAATGTGAAGCGTTCAGCCAAAACAGCTAAAGCCCACGATATATCGTGTCCATTCTGTTCTAATAAAGAACCACAAGTTGTTGAAATACTGCAAGTTGTAATTTGTAATTTTTAATATTCTCGTTATATGTTTCGGGAATTGTTTAACTTGTAGATAGTATAATGAGCTTTGTAACATGATCTGGAGAAAAACGCAACTTGAAGTGAAATAGGTTAACAACAGTCCTATTTTCCATCATAATGAAATGCATGAAAACAATATCAGTGGATTTAGTTTACTTATGATATTGTTCCCGGGCTGGTAAAACTTGAAAATTATGCTAGTTATTTAAACAGTGTCTGTGGCCATATCAATTTTCAAGCTTGAAGAGCCTGTAACTATACCAGTGGTCAGCGCTAAGTCCTCTAAAATAAAACAATAAATTTAGTAATTTGTTATCTGCTCCAACTAGTTTTGTATAAAAATAGGAATGAAATAAAAATGAAATAAAAATGAAAGGTTTGCAAGAGCTTGAAAGGTAGGAGTTTTGGGGTGGCTATTCCTCTCACACATGTCTCACGCACCATCAATTTTTTTTTTGCAAAACCATTTCACTTAAAAAAGTTTCGAACACCAATAACTGTTTCAATACAACTCATTTAATATATTAAAAAGACCACTAGCAAGCAAGCCACTATGAAACATTCAAAGAAGATTATGTTTATTGTTTCAAGAACTAAGTGACACGTTGCAAAATAACATGAAAAGACACTGCTACAACACACCCTCATCAAAATTGACAGATTAGAAATCTTAGCACGCATAAAAGCGGTGAACTATTTCAATGTAGCATACTTTATGGATAGAACTAGAGTGTAGTTGATAATATATCTCATTTCGATGCTTGGCTTCATCAAGCCGATCCACAACGGTAATGTCAAGAGGTCATTGGTTATATACAATGGAAAATCGTTATCTTCAATCAAGTTTTCAAATTTTCATAAAATTCAAAATAAATGCAGCAAACCACGTCTATATTTTCTTGTTGTTTCTTTACAAAACTTTGTAGTCCAAAATCAAATATGGATTGATCTTCAACAATTTGAAAAGCATAGTGAAAGTGCTCCTTTGTAAATACCTGGTATTGGCCTACCAGGGATATAGAGTCTAGAGTCTTTCCCTGTTCCAATAATCAATTATGAATAAATTAGCTTCATACAGTGTTAAAACATATAAAGCATCCACGCTGTCTAGTTTCTAGATAACGTCAGATTACAAAGTTTGGAAACATCACTTCTCTTGACTTAGAGATTAGTCTAATGATGAATTAGAACAAAATCAGAAATAATGTTTTGTTCAAAAAATGCGGAATTAAATTATTTAAAAGTTGCAGTACTAACTTTTAGGAGAGCCATGTCTAAACTTTTTCTTCAAACTAAATTTCCTGGAAATTTGCTGGTTTCATTTGAGACTTGAAATACCCTCTTGATGAAATTTCCGACTTGATGCACAAATCATATATAAAAAAAAACAAGTCAGCAGTTGAGATTAAAACATAATCAATTAGTCGTTGTTAAGATTAAGGTGACCAGATATAGAAATTGTGCTTATTTCGTGCTAATATCTAGAAATTGAATAACGAGTGAAAAGACAACCCAAAAATTATAATAAAAAAGCATAGAAATAACTCTAGCGCATGCCTCAAAGAGATTTGAAAATTAATACTCTCAAAGTGTATAAAATGATTTACCATTTAACTTTTGTAATTGAAGAGAGACGCATAAATGGTTTTCTGTCCGTTTAAACTTTTAGGCTTAAGAGTACAATCTCAATATCAATACATTTTGATTCAACTTTCAGTGTACTTCGTATAGAATTGCAGTCAGAAAACAAAATGAATCAACATGAGAAAGAAGTGTGATATATATGTATTTTAATGAAATTTTATAACCTGAACTTATTGAAATATTTTAAAGCACAGCTGACCGATTACAATATGATCAATGTTCTATTATGGTTGTATACTATCTGATAATTGTGCTCAGTAGATGAATTAGAACAACAAATCTAAACAAGATCAGTCATCGCTTCTTGAGTGTTAACTCAGTATTTAATTTAAACTATATTTCAGCTTGGATTAAGATAACAGGTTTAAGATGATGCCATTCAAAATGATTATCACAATTCCTCAGGTAAATATCTTTAAGATATCAGTCTTTGGTCTGACTGTTTGGGGTTTAATGATTAAACTAAGATATTTTGGTTGAAATCTTGAGCTAATCTTTTTGTGGTTTCAATAATTTTAACAGGTTACTTTTTTTTGTTTGAATAATGAGTGTTATGAAATATTGTAAAGTTCAGACTTTTTTTTATTGTCGGAGTTCATTTTTAGCTTATTTGACTCTTCTAACTTTTTAAAAGATTTTCATACATAAACTCCAGCTGGCCTTGTCTTTATGAGCTTCAAAATTATTTACAGTATATTTTGACTTGTTTAAGCCAACCGGTGAAACTATTTAGCATGTATCTGATTTAGCTGGTAAATTTAAAATAAAATTAGCTAGAATCGAAAATCATAGTTGAGTTAATCAAATTCAATGATTATCAGTAGACATCAATGTCATATTTCACTCAACAGTAATCTTAAAAAGTTTAGTCCTGAATACTTTATCCAGATTATCAACAGATATTGTCAAAGAATATCTGTAACTTGAAACTTTCAGTTTCTGTAGCAGGTGTTAAGGAAATATACAATATACAAAAATTATTTTCAACCCTTTGAAAGTTTCTCTCAGAATAAATTTTTTTAAAACTTTTAAAACTGCATTTAAATACAAGTAATTTTCACTACTCCCCATGCAACTTCTAAGTTTTCAAGAATAAAGCCATTTTCCAATCACTTGAACGTTTAATAATTCTTCATCTATATAATAACTGTTACTTTCACTACTTTGGTTTATAGGCATATATGGAAGATAAAAGGCTGTCATAGACCCGAAGTAATTTGCGGTAAATCTATACCCGGAAGGGTAGATATTTGAGTAAAGCGGACGATTACCGTGATCTACAAAGTCTGTGGTAGTCTCAACTTTTAAACGTATTGGGTCCAGACATGAATTTCCTCAAACTCTAAACTAGTAGATGCTGCCCTAAAACTCCCACTTGTGAGCAAGTGAACTTTTAGATGGATAAAAAGTATGCTTGTTGGCCTTATATCTAGGAGCTTGATAATAAAAATTTAAAAATTACAGTGGTATAGAACAAGACATATAGCTCTAACACTTATCTCAATAATACTGAAAAGGAAATGTTTTCAGTACGTATATGGGGTTCAATAAACTATGGTACCAAATTTTCTATGCTACGCTACATTGGCTGAAGTAAATTTGAGATTCATCACACCTGGTAGCTCGATACCCGGGGTTCACAAACACCAAATCCTTAATGAACTGCAATAATAAAACCAAAAATTGATTAAGAAGATATGGAAAAAAGTACAAGAACTTTACGGCTCCAAGACTCTTCTTGGTATTAATGAGGATTTACAGATCATGCCCAAGGGAAACTTTTCTCTGGCTACTGCCCTCCGTAGGATGTAGAGCACAATCCCGTTAAATGCGTTCAGCTGTTTAGAATTGGCCACATTCACGGTAGTAACTTCTCTCAGCAATGAACTTCTTTTTCAAATAACTTTCAAGGGCACCACGTTTCATAAAAAGCTAAAAATATCTTACTCTGGGTATTGTGAAGTGCAGTTACCGTGAATACTTTTAATTGATTAGGATACACATTATCATACAATTTCTTCTGAGTAGAAGAGTGGTATTACACGAAATTTCTGGACTGTTTATATTTTTATTGCCATTCCTCTCTTGGCATAGTCCACACTGTGAATTTCAGCTTTCGTGTTTCTGCGCAAACTTTCTTAATGCGGTTTTACCGGAGATATTTACAAGGTGGCTAGTTCTTCAATATATACCGTCTATATTTTTCATCTGTCTGATCTTCATGAATATCTGCTCAAGATCAGATTCTGGAACAGTTAATATTATCCTATTGGTATGGGTTTACTGGGCTTATACCTCATGGCTAGAATAGCAAATCCACTTCTAATTTCCTCTATCCTGACGGTTAAAAGTGAGATATTGGAACCGTGCTGTATTTCATTGATTGGCGATAAATGATATCATTTTTTTTGCAAAACAATAATCTAGATCTCCTGCATTTATTTTTTCCATTAACCTATGAGTCTGTGATATCAGGCAGGAATAGCCTACTCAAGTACTGGCTTCACGCACAAAAAAAAATTAAAGTTCTCTCAAAGTGAACTATTAAAAGTGTATTTTTATTTAGCAGTGTGAGGAGTCGATTATTTCAAAAAGGTCACTTGAAAACCATAGATATGACGACCTTACATTAAAACTGTTTGGGTCCTTCGCAGTTGTTTTTAATTCAAAATCAGGTCACATAGCTAGAAAATAATGATGATAATATTAAGTCACTTTATTGTCGAAATATCCAAGAGTTATACAATAAAAAGAATAACAAGAAAACTAGAAATTAATCTATAAAATAGTTTGAAAGTTTAAATTCAACATTTTGCTTATTGAATAAGGCAAAGTCTAGGTACAGTAGCTATCATACAAAGACTATAACTCTATTGATTGTGGGTAAAGGCAGGCTTAAAAACCATAAATACCTGGTAACTATTTTGATGAAAATAGCATTAGCCCAGCATATACAATTTTGAAAGCGAGCCATCCAAGTAGATAAGCATTTACAGCCTGGATCTAATACTTATTGGTGTTTAATTTGAAATTTTTTTTTAGTTTTAGTTTTAACTTAACATTTTGATCGTGGGTGAAAAATACTGGTTTCACTTTTTCCATGAGTGTAGGCAAAATTTTTTTACAGTACTGCCCATTTATTTTATTAGTCACATTTAACGGATGTCAATTTCGCAGATGAGAGAATATTATTTTGCGTATTTGGTTTTCAACAAAACTATAAAAGCCTGCTATGAAGGCGGGTACAAATAATTAATAGTTTTGAAGGTTATACATGATGCCTCTGAATTATCGTGCATCGCTTGTACAAATCTCTTGCTACTCCACTAATTGTTCTACCTAAATATATTAGTACTGGAAAGCTTTTTTTTTAAGTAACAAGAAAAAAAATGGGAACTCCAAATAGTCAAAATGTTTTCATAGGTTATTTAATCCAGTATTAAATTGTGAAACACTTGTACTCTAAAGGCAGCGTATATTACTCAATACAACTCATTAAATTTGACTTTTTATCCCAAAGCTTTTGGTTGAAGAACTAAAGTGGATCCATAAATATGGACAATATTGACCAAATTTGTATCCAAACGACCAATTCAGTGCTTGAATTATTTTTATAGTTACTATATTTGTATACAACTGAGGGTTCACTTTAAACAACTTGAAAAGAAAAAGTTAAAAAAAGAATTTTTTTTCAGTAAATAAAAAGTAAGAGTGAAAGTTCTTAAATGCCATATGTACTGTATTCATAATAAGATAACTAATAATATTTGACCAATCTTGTTACTCTAGGTTAACAATTAAATATCAAAACGTTATAGTATCAATGTATTACATTAGTTTAATGCGCTTATTGGTTGGTCTAGAGGTATACTAGGGTCAAACTTTTCGTAATAATGTCGGCTAATAAACTTTAATCATTTTGCATATTCTGGTATGCATTGTACTAAAGGACTAATCCTCAAATGACTATAGACAAATAATTCTAAAACTCAAAAATTTCCCATCTTTAAATAGGATTGTCCCGTTCATGTTCAGTAGGTATAAACATGTTACATTTCAAAAATTTGGCATTTTTAATTTCACTTTAGTCAAGTTAGTTATTTTCCAGCATTTTCTCTAGTTATATCCCTTGAGAAATTAAGAAATTCATTGTTATTAGTGTTAGCGTCTAGGCTCAATCTGGCTAATGAGGTCAGGTTTATTGGTTAGGTATCTGTTCGAAGCCTTAACCAGATAAGCTTGTGTGCAATATCAGCCCACAAGGACTTTAATTATTAAACACTGTTGTAGAACGTATTAGAGTGCGTTAGTAATATGTCTAACAATCTGTTATAAAAGTGTTATAAATATATTCCAATGACTTTGTTGTCGCATAAAAAGTTGAATAATCTATTGAGCATGTTATATGCCAAAATCTGATGATCAATGTAGTTGTCCTTTTTGATGAATTGTTAGGAAATATTTGTGCTTCAATTTAGGCTGCATTAATACTAAAAGACCCTTGTATTTTTTTTCTTTTTATTTTGAAATTTGTAATGATGTATTAAGACTCTACTAAAAATGACAAAAAGCTATGTTGAGAAGAGAAAATTTGTGGGCTCTTGATGCAGTGAATAAAACTGCTGAAGCATGCATGTCTATTTTTATATTGTATCTTACAATTGGAACTAATTTAGAGAATAGATTCAATATCAACTTGTATCAAAACTAGATTTAATTACAACTCATCCACAAAAACTATTTCTACATTATAGTTGATTTTTCTGAAAAGAAAATTAGAATGCCGCTGACCATTTAGCAAATGACAAATGTATAATATTCAAAAATATTATTTAACAATCCTGTAACGCTATTTTGTTCTTGCATTCACTTTACAGTTGTTTATTGTCGATTTGTCTTGATACATATAGTGAACAATTAAAAATTTTATTAGATATAAAGAAGTATGGAAAAATTAAACTGATCTAGATTGTAGAACCGTTGAAACTTTGCTCTATGTAATTATTCAAACTATCTTTTTGATTTTTTTCAAAAAATAAATATTGAAGCAGACATATAATGAATCAATTCAAACATTCTCAAGATCAGCTTGTTGAAAAAAGAATATAAAATTCCAAGCTATACATTTTCAATAATAATCTAATGAATTTTCTGTATGTATTACAGAGTAAGATCTAAGGATCGGCGCGCTGGGTCTATATATCAAAGCTTCAGGTAGTTCGGTCCGCGTATATAGATAATATGTACCTATCCCCTTTCTAATTTTTTCTCCTTTCAAGAGTTTAAGAAATCTAGCTATATACATTCAACTGCTGTAACCGCACCAATTGCCAGATTATCGTACATAATATTTGTGACTTGATTTTTTCATTAAACCCTAAGTGCACATTGTATAGAAAGTCTAGATTATCTGGCACAAACCTTTAATAATTTCATTCGACCAATATTTCGTTTTATCAACGTCATTGACTGGCTACAAGCCAAGATGTGATCAAGTAGTAAGTATTTAATAGACATCCGTACTGAACAAAATGGCTTAGCTAAGCGTAAAACCAATTGAAATTTGAAATAAAATTGATTCCATACAAAAGTTCTAGACAGAAAATCTGTAACAAAAGGAAGCGCAAATCTGTTGAGAACTAGAAGCCTCTTTTTAGCATTGAAAAGATCAGTTATAAATTATAATGAGTACCTGGGCTTGACAAAGGACAAACTTTTACCATTCATTTGCTACGGTATCCTTTTTGATAAACTAGAATACGAGTTTTTGAATTTATAAAATAGCTCAAAATTTCTAAATCTAATGTTTAAAATAGCCAAATAAATTGTATATACAAACCATGTAATTTGGTTGATGAACTGTAAAAGAATTGCGTTTTGGGTTACGAAGCTGCGATGTTGTAATATTACATATATATAGGATAATAGGCCAAGATCTCCACTAAATTTGTTAATTCAACAATAATAAAAATACGGGTACAGACCATTAACACCCCGTATCTTTGGATGGTATTAACATGATGAACATAGCCAAAGAAATGATTGTTGTTCACATGATTCTTAGTTGTGATAGCTACACCTACTATAGATGAGACAGAGACGCATGTGCGTAAATTTTTGAAGTTAATTACAGACCTCTAAGTTGTCACCACAATCATTATCTGTATTAATCGTACAATTGCTATTACTGCTCAAAATTAATAACTGTTGAAGTGTATTTTATCATACTTGAAAAGTTTAGCAAGCTACGGTTACTTTTTTATGAAGGATAACACAGTTTTGTAAACATTTTGTTTTAGATCTTGAGGTTTTAATCTATTTCAGATTTATTTATAATGTTTCATCTACCTTTTCAGATAGAAATATACTGTTTTATTAAGACAGTGAATTCTAGTTTGATTTATTGGGCTCTAGTGGGTTCTGTATAGACTTTTATATTGTGGATCAAACATTATATTTATAGCTGACTCTATCAGTTCAACTCTCTTGCTTTGTAAAAGTTTATCCTATAGAGATTTAAACCATAGCTTAGGATAATTAGAACACGATGTTAAATCCCTTCAACTACTGAGTGATAAGACTCCCAAAAACCAGATTTGTTAATTTTTACATTTCATTAACCCGCATTTCGAGTTTTAGTTCATGTCTATAAATGAATATAAGGTGGTTGTTCTGCAATTTTGTTTACTGGCAGGCGGCCACTTCCTGTTGGTTACCTAAATAACAGAGCCAAACCTGGAAAATTCTCTTCCCTTCAGCTCTATGATCTGCAAGTTCAAGACGAATAGGTCTACAAAAAGTATTACTCATGTTTTTCAAGCTGATCATTAAATAATACCTTAGAACCTAAAGAGTATTTAAGTAACACATCTCACTAGATCGTCAAAAAAGTACCTGTTTAAACTTTTATGAAATTTCATTTCAATGGATTAGCTCAAGGCTTTTTCAATGTACAGTGCCCAAATTTTGCACTCATGAGCATGGTTTCTTTCTGTTTTCAGAGGCCTACACCTAAAGCGCATTTTATTCTGAATTCTAAACAGCAATAGTAGAGAGGCTTTATATCAGATGAAAGACGCTGAAAATCAAATATAAAAACATGCATCATCAAAGTGAGTTTTCCTGGGATTACATCATTTGACAGTCAAACTCCTTAATTAAGAACTCTCAATATTTTCTTTATGTTTATACATTTTCCGTACTTGTTTTGGATCCGGTTTATTGCACACTTTGAATTAAATCTTTGTATCTAATTTCCATTTCAAACAATAAATTAACGATTAAGTTTGAGACTTTTAGCGAGACAAGTACCACGATTCTCAAGAGAATAAGAAGAATATAATATACTTTGTGCATCTTAAAAGTAACCTTAATAGTTGCAGTATACTAAAGAAACAAGAAAATTTCTATAGTGAAACAAGCTATCTTTAAGTTTTAAGTATTGTTATGGTTACGATGATAGTCTATTTTTATTCTTGTTTGCTGTTCTAAATTTACTAAACAACATGGATTATACCATCACCTTCTTCCTCTTTACTCCAAACACTGATCGTCGTACCAGAGCGATATCCAAGTTGCTCAACGCCTCCCTCGTATTGCACTGTGTTAAGTCTTATACACCTTTACCTTTCTAGATTGTTACCAACTACCTTTCTCAGTGAGTTTTCTCTCACGTCGACGGTACGCGGACCGTGGCTCCTTTTTCTGTCTTAGTTGTCGCGCTGAGGCTATTAATTTCCCTCAAGCATCTCTTTGGATGAAACCTCGAAGCCAGTCTTAAATGAAAATTGGCACATGCACAACTCAGCCAGACTTATTGTAGATATTTTCTACTTCTTTAGATAAGAGATAAGAAATAAAATGCGAGAGACAGTGATCAAGCCTGAGTTCAATCTGGAAAAACTGTTAAAAACTAAAACTGATATCTGTGACTTGAGTCATCAGGCTAATTCCCCATTTTCCTACGTTTTGAGGATTGAAAAAAAATGAAATTGTAACCACATAATTTTTCAGTTTATAGATTTCCCATGTTTATTTTTTTTGCTTTATTTTTACGTCGTATACCTTTGATTTTGACCATACTGCTTTATGGTGTCAATATGACGATCCCTTGGTCCTTATGATGTCCATGAAACGGCCCGTATGGATATTATTACATATACCCCTGTGTATTGACAAGGAACTCAGCTGGCTGAAAGATTGAAACCACTCGAATAGGATTGTGACGGCTTCTAGGTCCCAGAATTATACTTTTTTATTTTGGATAAATGGTCAGCTATGGTAGGCTTAAAAAGCCCAATAAGTCCAGATCCTTACAGATGGAAAAGTTTTTTGTCTTAATATCTAGAAGCCATGTAACAAAAGAAGAAATAAGGCATGTGTCTAATACGCCATAGCGGTATTATTAGACACGAATGTATAAATGATCACCATACTCGATCCCAATTGTCTTTATTCGTCACTATTATGTCCATGTGAAAGTTATTTACAAGCTCTTAATTTTTTTTGGTTTTTTTTTGTATTATTAGAAATGTAATTTGGTTATTAAATTTTGTCATTGATTATACTAATCCATATGAAATTATTCATGCGGCATTCGGTGCCGTCGGACATCTGAACTCATAATATGTGCTGATACCGCTACTTTGCCAGTCTCATAGAAACAAATGTTTGTTTAAAATCATATCTTTTTTGTATGCCATTTTGTTCTATATTTTGTTTGATATAAGGATAATAAAGTATTTATCTATTTATCGATTGCGATAATCAATGTTCTACTTAGAAGAATATTTTTATTGCACCGCATCGTGAACAATAAATAAACCAAATAATTAAACTATTGTATTTTCATCCAAAGCTCAAGATTTACAAGTTATAGCAACAGTCTAAGAATATTTATATTTATATTTATTTGTTTTACTTCATGGACCTTCTAAAATAGGAGCCATTTATTCTCATTGCGCTACTATGTTTTTGTACTCTTCTCATTAACGCACAGCAACACTTGTAGTTGGTACGTGTAGAGGTTATAGCGCTTGGAAATGATTGTTTTTTAATAAAACAAAAAGAAATAAAAGACCAAAATTAATAAAAACAAAAAGTGGTGGAGCACATTTATAAAATGCAAATCCCAAGCTTGGTAGGTTTTAGAGAAAAGCGCGAACATCCCAATATTGAAAGACAAGAATTCTTCACGCTGCGAGCAGCAGCCTCCCTAATTAATATAGCGGTATTATGCTGCTCTTTCTAAAAGCATATTTATCAGTCTAATATTGATCTGCAAGTTGTGCGTTTGAAGGACTGGCCTATTTAGGTTTTTGAAAATCTAGACGTGTAAGTAGCATGCAGTGTTAAGAAGCAAAGATCTTCAAAATTAAAAAGTTGATCTTTCATCTCACGTATTTTTTAACCTCTTGAAGTTAAGGCCCTTTGGTACTCCTTGAGGATACAATCGGATCTTGGAGTTCTAGCCTATAAGTTCTAGACCCTATTTTTTTTTGGCTCTTTTTTTAATTTCGATTGTCCTTGTTTTCAGAATAGCACAGATATCTGAATGGCAATCTAATACATGATAATAGCCATGGTTCATGTAAAAGATGCATGACCCTTGGCTTCTTATTTTTGACTTAGGCTAGATTCCATCACGATTTCAACACCTCTTTTTCTTTTTCTTGTGTAATTTTTGCTCTTTGAAACAATTATACCAATAAGGGTTGGTCTTGGTTGATACTAGAAAAGTAGATGAATAACTAATTTTCTTTCCTCTCTTAAATTAATAGTTATTCTTGCAAGGTTACTTATTTGGCCACTGTAAGTAGAAAATGACTTTATTCTTTGATAAATATAGATTATGGCTGTTTATCATCATTGCTATGTTGCCTTTCAATAGCTAAAATTTGAGTTGTTGAGGGTCTATCTTTGGTCAATGCCTTAATGCCAGTCTGCTTTTAATGCTATTTTAGATATTCTGCAAAACATATAATCTGAAGATTTTCACTGAACTACCCCAGATAGTATAGGGGTGAGTAAATGATAAATGCCAGTCTTCTGAAAAGTAATCTTACTAGGGCATACGGCTTTATGCTTTTGTTATTGCCAAGTAGTTGTTAAAAAAATTGGTGGTTATGACCCAACGTGATTGACTTTCAATGTGGGTATCGGCACTTAAGTAGGCTTTAACCAAGGCTATTACCCTTTTATATTGTGATCTACAAGTCTTCAGAAGATCCAGAATCAGGATGCAAAAGCAAAACGATAATAATGAATAAAACTTTTAAAAGAGGCATGCCGGCAGATTATTATATTCCGGCATGTCTGAATCAAATAAGAATAATTTTTGTGGGACTCTGAAGATTTTATTCTTAGTGTTGGTATGCAGTTGTAAAAAGGAGAATAACATAGCGTATTGAAATATTTGTTTTATAATTATTGCTTTGTTTCGATACCTTAATTAGTTAAAGCTTTGATACATATGACTTGCTACATAGGAATATATCCAAGTGTTAAGTATTTTTGCAGTTACCCTCTCATTTTGCCACCTATCTGGAATTTCTCTTTTTTCAAACCACCGCCAGACTTCCTCTCACTATATCCCAATAGCATCCATACACCCTCTCTTTCTTGTCATAATTCAACTAGAAATTATTATATCCCACTAATTTATATTTATCTAAAAGCCAGTCACTTTTCCAATTGACCCAATTGAACTAGAATCCAGTTTTAAAACCAATTTTATTTAACATGGCCACCCTTGAAGGATTAAACGATGATCTATTGATGGACGATGTCGCTGAGGACATTCTCGACGACGGAATCTTGTCTGCATCCACCAGCGACATTATCACACGACGGAAACTGCTTGAAAATGAAATTAGAATTATGAGATCTGAGTTCCAAAGGTTAACGCATGATAAATTAACAATGAACGAGAAAATTAAAGACAATAAAGAGAAGATTGAGAACAACAAGTAAGTGCACAGTCTGAAATCTGCAATGCTGGAAATACTAACATTATTCAAAGGCAATTACCTTACCTTGTCGGTAACATTGTCGAGCTGCTTGACATGGAGGGTGAGGCCACCGAGGAAGGTGCCAATGTTGATCTTGACGCCGCCAGAATCGGCAAGTCCGCTGTTGTCAAGACCTCCACTAGACAGACCATCTTTCTCCCATTAATTGGTTTGGTTGACCCCGAGACCTTAAAGCCTGGTGATTTGATTGGTGTCAACAAGGATTCATACCTGGTTTTAGATACACTGCCTGCCGAGTACGATAGCCGTGTTAAGGCCATGGAGGTTGATGAGAAGCCCACCGAGACCTACGCTGATATCGGTGGTCTGGATAAGCAGATTGAGGAGCTTGATGAGGCTGTTGTGGCCCCCATGAAGCAGGCGGACAAGTTTAAAAAACTCGGTATTAAAGCCCCTAAAGGTGCATTGATGTACGGTCCTCCTGGTACTGGTAAGACCCTGCTAGCCAGAGCCTGCGCGGCTCAGACCAATGCTACTTTCCTGAAGTTGGCTGCTCCTCAGCTGGTGCAGATGTTTATTGGTGATGGTGCCAAGCTGGTTAGAGACGCATTTGCGCTGGCCAAGGAGAAGGCCCCCGCTATCATATTTATTGATGAGTTGGATGCTATCGGAACTAAGCGTTTCGACTCTGACAAGTCCGGTGACAGAGAAGTGCAGAGAACCATGTTGGAGCTCCTGAACCAGCTTGATGGTTTTGGCAGTGACGACCGTGTCAAGGTTCTTGCTGCTACTAACCGTGTTGATGTTCTGGACCCTGCGCTGCTGAGAAGTGGTAGACTTGACCGTAAGATTGAGTTCCCGTTGCCTACGGAGGAAGCCCGTGCTGGTATTTTGCAGATTCACTCAAGACAGATGACGGTGGATGATTCCATCAACTGGCACGAGCTGGCGCGGAGCACAGACGAGTTCAACGGTGCTCAGCTGAAGGCGGTTGCAGTCGAGGCCGGTATGATTGCCCTTAGATCCGGCAAGTCCAAGATCACACACGAGGACTTTGTTGAGGCTATCACGGAGGTCCAGGCGAGAAAGTCGAAGAGCGTCTCGTTCTACGCTTAGTCACTTGTTATTTATAGCTTTACGTAAGAGGGTGTACATGAAGAAGAAATGCCAGTCTTTTTCCTTTTTTATTTTTTTTCTAAATGAGCCTAATGTTTGGACTATCAAATAAACAACAATTATAATGAACATTTCAGGCACAATCAACGCCCTGCGGATTCTTTACAACCCGTCCCTCTTTCTTCCCTCAGTGACTGTCAGCACGTTCAATGACCTGCCAGTGCCCCTGCCGGGTGGGCCAGCGGGGAGTGCGGATGAGATCAAGGTGGTGCTGCTGGATAAGGACAACTGCTTTGCGGCGCCGCATACAAACGAGGTATGGCCGGCGTACCGCGAGCAGTGGGCGCGGTTGCGCGCCCAGTACCCGGGCGACCGCCTTTTGATTGTAAGCAACACATCGGGGTCATCCAGCGACGTCAAGGGCGTGCAGGCGCGCGAGCTCGAGGCCGCCACGGGCGTCCGCGTTGTGCAGCACGGCGGGAAAAAGCCCGGCTGCTACCCGGCGATCCTGGAGCAATTACAGCGCGATGGCCTGGTTGAAAGCGGCCGCCAAGTGGCCGTTGTGGGCGACCGCCTGTTCACGGACATTGCCATGGCCAACCTCATGGGTGGCCACGGGTTTTGGATTCGCGACGGCGTGGTCCCGCATACTAGCGTTTTTACTGGGTTTGAGAAGCGGTTTTACGACTTTATGCGTCCCAAGAAATAAAACATGGACAAGATAAATGTGAAATAAATAACTGTGTATAGACACATATGTACATAATACATACCCGCGTGGTGGTTTAGCATTAATGGCTGGCAGACAAGAGAGGGAATCAACCAGTTTCCAAAATGTAGACTTTGGCACACATCCGAGCGGAGGGTTTTGTTGAAAGGCGCCAAGGGGTTTACCGCTTTGATGTGATCCTCAATAACCTCCACAACATCTTGTTCCAAATTAACGGCCCCCGGTACTGAAGTCGCTCGCGCAGGGACACACGCAGAGCAAGGATCTTGGCTTGTCGGCGGCGCTCTACGCGACGGCGGTCCTCAAGTCGGTGGTAGCGGAAAAGGGACTTGAGTCTGCTGCCACCCTCGCCTTCCTTCCGGTGGTAGTCCAAAAACGTGTTGAAGCGGTTGCGGCACCGAGTGATAATGTCCCGATATAAACGAGAGCGGTTTTTGATTCCATCCACGCTGCCAAAAATGTCGTGGAGCCGCCGCATCACCGAGGCGACCATGGCGTTGAGTGTGCCCGTCGGTGTAGTCTCTACCAGAGCCTGGAAAAAAAAAAAGAAGAAAAAAAAAAGTTTGGATGAACCAAACCGCAGTTTGCGACGTGATTTAGGTTAGCTAATGTTCACAAAGAGTAGGTACAGAAGCGCCGAATAGGCTACGGCTTACCTCAATGGTGGCTACCAAGTGGTTATAGTTTGTTCGCCTGACTCTATAATAATCTCTGCAATGGGATGAGGAGGGCTCCCGATGAAATGAGACGGGTAGTCCCATAGCGTATATCGACATTGTAAAACTAGATGGTCTTTAGGTGTTTACGGTAGGGCTGTGTGTTTGTGTGTCTTTATATCCTGAACCCAGGTCGTGAAATCATTCAATATATCGCTTGGAGTATCATTTGGAAGAATCCAAGCGCTGCAGTTTGAGCTGGGAAATCTTTCAGTCTTACTGCTTTTGGGAGGATGGCTTTTATCAGCCTTCTGTCACGTGATATAGACCCTGAGACATGAAACTTGAATGTTTGAGTGTTTAAGAGAAAATCACCGTCAAAGCCGGTCAAGGCCGGTTCTTAGAAATTGACAAAACCTGGCTATTTGCCAACTCTTGGCTGATTACAACATCATTTAAAAAGGCTGGTTCTGGCCTTGGCCAACAAATTTCAGTTAATAATGGGGATTTATAAGTTGCTACTGGGCTGCCATTGGCTGGCGCTTTTCATTCACCTATATTTACCGCCCTGTATCAGTACTATCTATTTAATATCTTGTTTATTTAGGTATCTATGTAATTATATAGTGAAAAGACACCAGGCTCATCTGAGTCTAGGGCAATATGTAACGCGCCTGTACCCGTAGGCACGGAAATTCGGGAAGGCCAGAATTCTCCTATGGGCCGAAAGGCCTCCACGCTGAGGAGACCCTGTAAACCGGCTTATATCAGTATAAGGGTCGGTTCCTTAGTTATCAATCGGCATCCAAGTTGTGTAGCTCACTCGGCGTACAGGAAAGACGAATGTTAGTATGTCACTCTGCCACTTCTATCAATATTAATTATAACTACTTAACAGGAATGATCAAAGCTAATACACTCTCCCCCATCAGCAACATGACCCAAGTATTATGAGTATCCAAGTAACAAAAATCATAATTTCCTGTGTCCCCACACCACTTTATAGCCAGCATCTCAATCAATATGTATGCTTGCAGAGATAATGCACGCGCTAAAGTCTGGGGCAGAAGGATATAGTGAGGCCTCGGTTTCCAACCAAAGTTAATTGGCTGATTGATAATGCTAAAGCTTATGCTTAAAAGAAACTCGTGATTGTTCCGGTAGTATTTCTCTAGCGGGTAGATAGATAGATAGACAGATAGATAATCAGTTTATATCTAGCGGGTATTTTTTTTTTATGGAACTCAGCAGATGTGTCGGTTTAGAGGTTGGGGAATTTTGGATGATGTTTCAGTATTGTAAATTAGTTATAAAAAAAAATAAAAAAAAAAATAAAAAGAATAAAGCATGGTCAATATGAACGGTGACGAGAGCTAAGACAATGAGTCCAGGTTTCCGGTGAGCTATCTGTAGTGTTTTTTTCGTACTGTGTTGTTAGTCTTGGCAAGTCCATTTAGGCTATTATCATCCGAAGAAACAAAGAGGCAAAATAGATAAATAAATTTTAATAATAAATGAAAATCCAGAACAATCAACTACAGGGTGGCCAGAGGTGGTAGTTTTCCGCAAGGATTTAGAATCTAACATGAGACCTGTCGAGCTGGAAATAGCATTGGCCTGAAATCAATCTGAAATCAGGGTTATCAACCACTTCTATCCAAAAACCACTCATGGCGTCGTCAGCTATCGTGTGTACTACCCCCATATGTTTAATCGTTACTATTATCGATAAAAGAGATTGTTTTTTGTTCTTTTTTTGTGTCAACAATCACAATTGACTTGGTTCTGGTTGCTTTAACCAACCCCTCAAGCTCAGGGCCAACAGTATTTCTGCCAGTGGAGGAGGTACCTGATGACACGTAGAGGAACTAGCACCCCGAATTTTTCTTATTTATTTTTTATTTATTTTTTTGTAATAAACAGTTTGCTTAGTCAAAATTTCCTCGGGAATCCAATTCTGAATAAGGCAAGTCGAAAGCAGAAGCACAAGTTAATTAGTTTGATATTTTCTGACCAATCTAAATGAAAATAAATTGAAATAAAACAAATTTGAAATAAAACAAATTTGAAATAAAATATATTTGAAACAAAACATATTTGAAATATAAAAAATGCTTTCTTAGAGAAGAGGCCCTTTCTAATAGCTCAAGCAAATCAAATTGTTGTGACTATCTTGCGTCCGTTTGATGGCGATAACGGCGTACGTATTTATCCAAACTATAGCTGATACTATATGAGTGCAATTTCTCGCCACCATTTGGGTATTTATAAAAAGAATAACGATACGCTATCATTCCTCGGACTCGATATCTACTGGATATTTTTGTTTCTTTCAAAATACTGGTTTCTTGGTACCTGCGCGCTACTTTACTGAACTTCTTGGTGAGTTATCAGGAGCACTTCCCAGCCTTGCACTAAACCCAACTAAGCAGCCGAGCCGCACTTCCGATTATGAGTGGTATGTCATGTTGCCTAAACCTCTCACATATCATGGGTTTCTGGATTCATGAACGGAGCGATAAGACTGGGTAAAAAGATATTAAATAATTAAAATATGATACTTGCAGTTGATATCTGGTATTGGTTCAGCTGAATCGGCTCTTGGTAGTTTTCTGCCTATACTATTTTTGGGAACAGGCATCGAATATTGCTTCAACTCAATTACCGCTTTTGGGCCATTTGACTGATATTAGCAACTATGAACTAGCTTGAGGTCGGCGGTAGGGGATGACACATTTGCCGAGCAGAAGTCGACTCTGCTGGTTGTGAAAATTCCTGGCTTCTGACTGGCAGATACAAGAGTTCGTAGATATGTATATGTGGGGTGTATTGAGTGTCTCATACATAGAGGTATACAATACTGCTGGCCAATCAGGCATCTATCATTTCAGCTTGGACAAAGGAAGCCATGGGCCAGCAGTAGGCCATGAGCCGTCGTTGATTACTGAGTACCGAGAGATTTTTCACTGCATACTTTATAAGATCACAGAAGCTCAAACTGTAGATGTTTCTTTTGTCTTGGTCGTTTTGTAATCTGCGATATTGGACACAATCGATAGCTCAAGCAAGGTGGAAAACGATAAGTGTCCGTGCACGTGACTAGAGCGGTCAAGGGGTGTAATGTGCAGAGATATCGGCTTTAACTGTTTTAGGTAAAGAAATCCTCACGTCTCACTGGCCAGAGATAGAAGCGGATCTCCAAAGCCGCAGAGTCTTTTTTAATTCTGGGGGGATCGTTCCGGCCGATTATTACTGGCAGTCATGATATCTATAGTGTTTTTTCACCTTTATCAAAGCTGCTTACCCGTGTCAGATTTAAGCCTAAGGCAAGGTTGCGATCACCGCCAGCCTCGAAACGGCCATCTTCTGCCGGTTGACAGAAACAGTATATATAAAATAGGGCCTTTCCCTTCAACTACCATTTTTTTTCTTCCTTGAAATTATTACTTTAATTGTCGTTTTTTTCCTCGAGAGATCCATTTCAAGCTTTAATTATACTGAACTCCAGGGTTCTACCACCGACGCCATCACCCTCAGCCCACTACTCCAGCGTTCTCTTCTCATTAGCCATTCCAACATCTGCATAACCTGTGGCTCTACTACTCTGCATCAACCCAAGCATAATTATATATATATACATCATGGTATCCAAAAGCCTTTACCCCGATTTCGAGTCCAAATGGGAAGCCCTTTCTTCCCGCGATGAAAAAGCCGCCAGATGCTTTTTCTACTGTGTCAAGTCCACTGGTATCTACTGCCGACCAACCTGTGCCGCGCGGCTTGCTCGCAAGAAGAATGTTGTCTTTTACGATACCGTGTCTGAAGCCGAGGCGGCCGGGTTCCGACCGTGCAAACGCTGCAAGCCCATGCTTCCCCTACATGAGTCCCACCATTCTGTGATCCGGGCCACCTGCCGGCTGCTGGATAACTCACCCAAAAGCGCCCCGGGCCTGAAAATCTTAGCCGAAAATGTGGGGTTCACCCAATGGCATTTCCACCGCGTGTTTCGACGCTTCACAGGCATGACCCCGCGCATGTACTGGGAGGCCCGGCATGGCAAAATGGCGGGGAAAGTGGAGGATCTTATTAGCCAAATAGCCCAGCTTGACGAGAATACTGTTATCGACCACGAGCTAATCAAGCGCAGCTACAAAAAGACAGCGGCATTGCCCACAAGCACCAAGATGACGTCAGCATCCAAGGTGACCAAGGTTTTGCCGCTGAGTCCCAACCCCTCAGAGCCAGAAGAAGACGATGATAATAGAACCGACCTAAGCCAGCTGAAAGACCTAGAAGAGGAGAGACAAAACGAAGTCGAGTTGCCGTTTAGTCCAGTTGATTTGTTTCACAGTGCAGCGTCAAGCAACAATGAGTCGTTTGGCGGTCTCGCGGTCGAGAGCTTTTTTTACGACACCAGCGAAAACGTTCTGTCGCCCTCAGAAAGCCTGGATGAGTACCTGAGCTCGTTTACGAATAATGAAACACAGCCAAGCAGCAGCGTGCCTGGTGATGAATATTTTAAAACCCTTTTCGACCAGTCTTGTCTCCGCAACAGCATCAACCATGACGGTAATAGCAATGATAATCTCTTCAGCCACAGTAGCAATGTTAACAATGTCTCCATCGCCGGTAGCGATCTGGAGCTGTTTGATCTTGAGCCGCCGCTTGGCGACCATGAACCCTTTAACCTGCTGGACAAGTCACTGGGCTATTACATTTTCTCACAGTGACAATCAGTAATAATATAACCTTTCAAATATTTATTTCAAATGCTCATGTATTTTTATTTTATTTTTTTTTTTTTTTTTTTTCTTTTTATTTATTTTGTTATTTTTCTAATAGTTGTTTATAAGTTTTTTGAACTTTCTTCTTTTTTTTTTCATTAATTTTAAAATATCTTTTCTCTTTTTCTTTCCTTTTTTATATTTTCTTTCCCTAACCCCTCTGATTTTCAAGCTACAAATAAAGGTTCATAATAAAAAAAAAAAAAAAAGACCT
>Ga0160505_100444_pt1 | contig 24011 bp, 15 predicted proteins | sample DIDeMG_FD_108225 | JGI IMG/M metagenome (GOLD analysis project Ga0160505, IMG submission 108225) | Enriched chicken feces microbial communities from UW Madison campus, WI, USA - DID2874_E49_Stillage MG | ecosystem: Host-associated > Birds > Digestive system > Large intestine > Fecal ... | reverse complement strand
TTTTTTTTTTTTTTTTTTTTTTTTTTTTTTTTTTTTTTTTTTTTTTTTAATTCTAGGATCATTGCTAAAATTCGGTTGTTGTATCAATCTTTTAATATAGCAGGAAACAAATCATAACTATTAGTTTTAATTTGAGATTGGGCCTGATTATCAATTTGGACTAGCATTTTGGCTCAATATTGTTCCAAGAAACGTTTCCAAGCTTCATTACGACTTCATCAATATCTTCACAAATGGGAGGAAAAGTTAAGAGTATATCAAATATAGACACTGATTCTAGCAGCGTCAGCCTACTAGGGGACGGCTCAAGCATCATTCAGGATTACGGATCAAATGCAACTGCCAACTATAGGTTTCAACAAGACGGAAAAACCTCACAATCATTACCAAGCAGCACCATTGAGGTTGATGATGACAGCAAAAAAAATGACCAAATTAATATTCGGACTCTATCGGTTTCATCCAGCTTAGATGATGATGATGTTGTGTTTGATAAAGACGGCATTCCTTTAGAAAACTCAATCTACCCCGAGGTGCGGTCAGCCGTACCAATTAAAGATGATCCCTCTATTAGAGTCAACCATTGGCGTACCTGGTTCCTCACTACGGTTTTCGTTGGTGCCTTTGCTGCTGTAAACCAGTTTTTTTCTCTGCGTTATCCGTCCATGTCTATCGGATTCATTGTCGCACAACTTATCTCTTACCCTGTGGGTTCGGCGTTTACAGCGCTCCCTGACTATCAGCCACTTCGAAAGCGCGGAGTGAGTGAAAGTGAACACTATCTTTCGTGGCGTTCGTGGTTTGATCTGAATCCTGGTCCTTACAGTGTGAAAGAGCACGCAGTACTGACTATTTGTGTGTCGCTTACAGCGTCTTCCGCATACGCAATGTCTATGCTGATAGCCCAAACCAAATTTTACTTTCAGGAGTATTCAATAGTGTATGAAATTCTTCTTGTTATTACATCTCAGATGCTAGGTTATGGCGCAGCAGGGCTCACACGACGGTGGGTGGTATATCCTGGTGCAATGATCTGGCCGGAAACTCTTGTTTCGTCAACTCTTTTCAATACAATCCATGGCGACAAAAATGAAAATAACACATCTAGTTGGACAATATCGCGGTATAAGTTTTTCACTATTGTACTAGCGGCTTCTTTTGCATGGTATTGGGTTCCGGGATTTCTTTTTACGGGTCTGTCTTACTTTACAATTATCTGTTGGATTAGGCCTAACAGCAAGGTTTTAAATGGGCTTTTTGGATACAAGTCTGGATTGGGCATTTTGCCCATAACTTTTGACTGGACTCAAGTCTCTCAGGTTGGTTCATCACCGCTTGCCACGCCCTTTTGGGTTACTGCCAACATTTTTGCATCTGTTGTTATATTTTTCTGGATTCTGGTCCCAATACTTTACTACAATAACGTCTGGTACTCAAAGTATCTCCCGCTTTTGTCTTCTTCAACGTTTGATAACACAGGCCAAGCCTACAACGCTTCGAGAGTGCTTAGTGGCACTCTGGTGTTTAATCAAACAGCATATGAGGAATACTCGCCACTTCTCATCCCCTTCTCTTATACCATGTCGTATGCACTGAACTTTGCAGCAGTCACGGCCGTTTTTGTTCACTGCGCATTATACCACGGTAAAGATATTATGGCTAAACTTAGAGATGCGTCCCATGGTGGCGAAGATATTCACAAAAGACTTATGCGAAATTACAAGGAGGTGCCTGACTGGTGGTATTTTCTGTTGTTTTTGATTGTTTTTGCTCTTTCCATTGTGGTTGTGACTTTTTACGATACACAGTTACCAGTTTGGGGACTGTTTATGAGTGTTGCTATTTCTCTTATCAACTTCCTTCCTCAGGGTCTACTGGAAGCTATTACAAATCAACATGTGGGCCTCAATATTGTTACCGAGCTGATAGGAGGATATCTCTTTCCTGGAAAACCTATTGCTAATCTGATGGTTAAACTATACGGGTTTGTTCCTATGCGACAAGGCCTTGATTTTTCGCGTGACCTGAAACTTGCTCAGTACATGAAGGTTCCCCCGGTGCTACTTTTTTGGATGCAAATTTATTGCACTGTATTTGCAGCACTCGTGAATGTGTGTGTCCAGCGATGGATGCGACTAAACATTGAGGGAATCTGCGATATCAATCAGCCAGATGGATTCAGCTGCGCTGGAGGTCGCACCATTTATAATGCGTCTATCATTTGGGGCGCCGTAGGGCCTCGGAAGATGTTTTCTGCCGGGAAGATGTACCATCCAATTTTGTACTTTTTCCTCATTGGCATGCTTGTACCCTTCATCACTTATGCATTGTACAAGCGACACCCACAAAAGTGGTATGGTAAGCTTAACGCACCCGTCTTTTTCACCGGTTCAGGAAATATTCCCCCGGCTACTGGCGTTAATTACGCATCATTTGCAATAGTTGGGTTCGTCTTCAACTACCTGATTAAGAAGAAGTGGCGGTCATGGTGGACGCAGTACAACTACGTGCTTTCGGCTGGTCTCGACTCTGGGGTTGCAATTGCAACAGTGCTCATTTTTCTATGCGTGACATACCCTGGCGGTAAGCTGGAGTGGTGGGGCAACACCGTTTGGAAAAACACTCGCGACTACAAATATTCAGGGTACTACACGCTTGCTGAGGGTGAAATCTTTGGGCCAAAAACTTGGAGTTAATGATTTTCAAATTATATTTTTCTTTTGAATAAGTAGATTACTGATAATGATATTTTGCATTTTGGGGTATTCTTGTAATATATGGTAGAATAGTAACAATCCTGAGTTTTAGTATATACGTTTGTGGACGTGAGCTGGGGTATCAAGATTAGATCAAAAGCATACGTTCTTTTTATCCAACTTAAAGATGATAACTTTCGAATGCAAGGTCAGAAACAAGCTCCTCGACTATAAATGTTTTTTTTCTAGTCACTATCATCTTTTAATTCTCTTTTACTTGATATATCTAGAGCAATTTTGCTGCCCCTAAATTGGTCTTGGGTCTGCTCAAATACTGACATCATGTCGTAGGCATTTGTAAAACTTATCAAAGGCATACATATTTAGATGATATTGAGGGATACAACAAAAAGTCGCATAACGTTGGTGATAAGTAATAGTAATATCTTGTTTATTTAGGTGTCTATGCAATTAAATACTGAGAAGACACCAGGCTTGTCTGGGTCTGGGGCGATTTATAGCGCGCCTGTACCCGTAGGCGCGGAAATTCGGAAAGGCCGGAATTCTCCCATGAGCCGCAAGACCCCCTAAGAGGTCCGGTAAGCTGGCTTCAAGCGGATTGGTGATGAATAGTGAGAATTTTTAGCCTATTCCACAGAACTGCGGTATACATATTTACGTGCCGCAGCTACGTTAATATCAAATCTATCATTCTAGTCTGTATCCACTAGCTCAGGGCCGTTGATCAGCGATAACTATATACTGAAACAAATCCTTACTCAAATACGACAGTGAGAAAAATCTCCAGTGCACTGTGTATTTGGAAAAAGATAACTTACGGGCTCAGGATAAAATTTCACTGCAGGAAAAAAAAAAAAACTTTTCAAAACAATTTGGTTTAAATATATACAAGGTGAAAAATATAACTTAATGGGAGATTAAAAGAATGGTATAGATATATTACTCGACCGCGGGAATGCTCTTGACTGGGGCTCTCTGAAGCTGAAGATCAAGGGCATCAGCACCAGTAACGGGTTTCAAGACACCATCATCATCATAACGAGCTCTGAAGAAAGTGTAATTAAGAATAATATCGTCGACGTTTCTCATTAACGGATCATTAACAAAGTCGGGATCAATAAAGAAGAAAACGGGCATATCAACCTCTTCGCCAGCCGCCAACCGTTGCTCCTCAAAACAGAAGCACTGGATTTTGCTAAAGTACGGCGCAGCCTTTTCAGGCACAACACTGTAGGTAGCCATGCCAATGATGTCGTGATCGGTCGGGTTCTTGGCCTTGTAGAAAGCCAGCGCGGTCTCACCGGGCAAAACCTTGACCTCACGCTGCTGGGGCGTAAACTTCCAGGGCATTGATGTTGAAGTGTTGGAGCTAAAGGAAACACGAATGCGCTTGTGGTGGTCAACAGGAATCAGCTTGTCGGGGGTGAACTTGGAGCTGTCCGAAACAGGCGCGCCCATAAAGCCCGACTGCTGGCAAACAATACGATAGAAGGGCACAGCGGCAAACGAGAGAGTCAAAAAGACAACAACAACACTAGCAGAGTAGTACCATGAGGTTTGAACACCCTTGCGTTGGCGATCTATCCGCGCCTGTTCAACAAGCTGTGCATACTCCTCCTTTGTAAGCCGGGGTCTGGAACCCGCGGAAGCGTTGGCAGCCTGCTTGGATTCAGTCGCAAGCAAGCGGTTAGAAAAACTAAAGTTCCGCACGGGACGAACACCCCGCACAAGAGAAAACGAAGAGACCAGAGGTCTCGGGGTAGCAGCCTTGAATAGCAGGCTGGAAAGGGGACGGTAAAGTGACATTATGGGTTGTACAATGATGCAAGAAGAAAGGTGAGGTGATCAGAGTTCAAATTGTACGGAAAGAAGACCCAAAAACCGGAAACACCAAATCAGAGTTTTTTTTCAGAATGTAATCAATTATTTTATGATTAGTCATGTAAGTTATCTAATGTCATATAATCATTTTATAATTATTATAAATATAAACACTAATGCGTATGTAATATTTACTAAATGTGTTACCAATGCTGACCTTCCCCAAATGTGAATTTTATTTTCTCTCCAGGTTTCGTCAACTGTCGCGAAAGTTTCGTCTGCAACTTTTCTGTTCCCTCCACGACGAATCATACGCCCTCAACCTCTTCATGAAGCCTCGAGTTTGCTGCTTCGTGCCAATCCCGAACCTGCTAAAATCTGCACTGCCATGTCTTTAGAAAACCGAAATCATCTCTCGCCGGTCAGCACTACCACTACGCCTACATCTGCCGCCTCTGCACAGACTGGCTCTGCTCCCGGTGCTGCACCTGCGTCTAGTCCTAATTTAGATAGAAAGGCTCTGGCCCCGCAACAGCGAGAAACCATGTCACCCGCCACGGGTCCCGGATCCTCAAGCGCTGCTTCGGGAACTACACTAGAGAACCTTCCCCTAACCGTCGACGAGGGCACGACATATAAGCCTACACCTGGACGGGGCAGAGGCCGCGGCAGGAAACGAGGCAGTTCGAACGCGTCGCCTCGGGAGCTTCTGGACGGTGGCGCCGCCAAAGCGTCAGCTGGAGCTGTTTCTCTGATATCAGCAGGCCAGTCTTTGTCTGTGTCTGGCACTGAGGAGACTACTGATGGCACATCGCCCGTGCCGTCGAAAAAACCGCGCCGCCGGAAGGTAGATCATGCCTGCATCTACTGCCGACGGTCTCACATGACCTGCGACGAAGGTAGACCATGCAGTCGGTGTATCCGCCGCAATATTGGACATCTGTGCCGTGATGAGCCTAAGAAAAAGGACTCCAGCAAAATCAAGTCTGAGGACAGCGTTGGCCAGCCAGGAGGGGGCACTATCATTTCTACATCGGGGCCGCACGCACTTGGTACAAATCCTAGTGCAGTAGCCCCTTCTGCAGACTGGGGCACTGATAGTTCCCGTAACGGAAATAATAATGGTAATGATAACAACCCCCTCGAGCCCACGCCAGCATCGTCTCATCAGGCTACGGCTATGGTGCTGACATCGCAGAATCATTCTGGCATTTACGGTCGCGGCAGCTCGTCGCTGGTATTTCAAGAGCTTGTTGATCATCGCAAAGAGAGTAAACCTGTTGTTGTAACCAGTGAGATGCACCACCCTGATAACATGGGTCTAACGCAGACGCTAGGCGGCGGGCCCTCGACTACCGGAGGCAATAAGCCTGTAGCCGGCAAGTCCTCTGACAACCTCAACCTCCTCGCCAACCGTTCACCATTTAACGACTGGAGTGCGCTTGGCAACCAGAGCATTCTTGCGCATACTTCGGAGTTCAACCAAAACTTATTTTTCTCTGAGCACGCTAACAGCGAGTTTGCCTCGCTGGGTGATTTTTTGACTATGATTGAGGACCCTAACGCCAACCCGGATTTACTACTGCACAACGGACTTCCGTCGGGCATGTCGTCAACTGGCCCGTTATCTGCTAATGTATCACCAGGAATTTCACGAAAAGGCTCTGGTACGGACCTTCACAAGCAGGGCGGAGGTGCCGGCGGAGAGATTTTTGATGCAAACGCTGTCAATAAGACCATTAATAGCAATGGCTTGGTGACGGTCGGTGGCGCAGCCTCGGGTGGTAGAGTCGAACCCGTGGTTTCGGATAGCGCACGCGACAAGTTTTTTTTAACAGCAGCAGATCCCTCTGTAGACGTGTCACCCGAGGAGCGACTGAAACAGGTGATCAGGGCCAAGGTTGAGGCCGGTCTGTTGCAGCCGTTCAATTACGCGCGTGGCTACGCCCGCTTGCAAAAGTACATGGACAACTATATGAACCAATCATCAAAACAACGAATTCTGAAACCGCTTTCAATTTTCCGGCCTGCTTTCCGCGCGATTGCGCAGTCACTGATGGATATTGACTTGGTTTTGGTTGAAGAGGCGTTTGAGCGTATGTTGCTTGATTATGATCGTGTTTTCACGAGTATGGCCATCCCGGCGTGTCTGTGGCGCCGTACTGGCGAGATTTACCGTGGCAACAAGGAGTTTGCTGGTCTTGTGGAGGTCAATGTCGACGACCTAAGAGATGGCAAGCTTGCCATTTATGAACTCATGTCTGAGGAATCGGCCGTTAATTATTGGGAAAAGTACGGCAACATTGCCTTTGACTCGGGCCAAAAAGCCGTCTTGACCAGTTGCAATCTTCGTACGCGTGACCGGCGCAAGCGCCGCGCGTGCTGCTTTTCGTTCACGATCCAGCGTGATCGCTACAACATGTGAGTATTCCCTACAGAGAAAAAGGACTTCAAGTCTAATCAGTGATTTTTACACCTTTGTCTGATTTTCATTTTTTTTCTTTTATTTCCTCTCCTTCGTTTTGGGACTTGTGAATCGGGTATGACACTTACTAACTTTTTTTTCTTAATAGTCCAAGTTGTATTATTGGTAACTTTATTCCAATTCACCCGTAATGCTCTACTCACAGATACGGTTAAGAAAACACTAGCACCTTCCCAGGGGAGCGGCCCGCAAGCAGGAAAAGACCCCTTATCTGAAGAAAACATCTTTGAGCTAACTCTCGGTGTTTTTAATGACACATGGGAAAAGGAAAGAAGAGAGGAACTCCCCTTTCCTTTTCTTTTCCTTTTTTTTTCTTGGTCAAAATATCTCAACACAACTAGAAGAAAAAAACAAAAAAAAACAATAACAAAATCTATTCACTTTTCTTTAATTTACAGTAGCAGTAACACTTTTATTAAACACAAAATAACACACACACGTTGACAATTGGCAGAGACCGTCTTCTTCTGTTGGACAGCTCTCCCAATGGGTAAATGGCAAAGAGGGAGAATGGGTAACTTAGTTCTCGGCCTCGTCAGAGTTCTCGGTCTCTTCCTGCTCCTCAGTAGCCTGCACCAACTTGGCCTTCTTTGCGTTCTTCTTTCTCTCGGTGCGCTCGCGGGCCTGCGCGTCGCGGTACTCCTGCAGGTCTTGCTCATCAACAACCTCAGCCAGAAGCTGCTCGATATGCTCAGGCTCGGCCAGCTTACGCTTGCGCTCCTGCTTAGCCGCCGCTTCACGCTCACGCTTCTGGGCGTGGAGCTGCTCCTCGTCTTCAACGACATCGGCAGCAGCGTCGACGTAGGGCACCTCGTCAATGTAGATGGGGAGAGAGGGGCCGGTGGGGGTCTTGATGTGGAGGCCACGGATGTTGGCCCAGCCCGAGGGACCCACGGCGCGTCCCTGCGCAAGAATTGTGGACACCGCCGAGGCAATGTTCTCAGCGTTCTGTTCGGGTGTCAGACGCGTAGAGCCGACACGCACACTGAGCTGGTTACCAGGGGTGATGACGTAGCTGGCACCAGTGTAGCAAGCGTAGATCTGCTGCAGAGTCTTGAGCAGGCTGATCTCCTCCTTGGTCTCGGTTGCAGCCAAAGGCTTGCCCTTGCCGTTGAGAAGGTTCAGCTTGATCTTCTGTAACGCCTCAACCTCAGCGCGCGTGCGGCGCGACAGGCTGATGACCTGTGGGGTATAGCGCGCAGACTTGTAAAAGCTCTTACCAAGCAATGCGGGCAGCGCGTCAAGCACAGAGTCCTGGGCAAAAAAGAGATCATGCTCAGAAATAAGCTTACGGCGGGCCTGGTAGGGCTTGTACTCGCCGCGGAGCGACGACAGCGACACAACACGGGTAATCTGAATGGAAGAAGCAAGCTCCTCGAGCGAGGGCAAGCCAGTCTCGGTCTGGGCCGCACGAATGGTGTCGTCGGCCTCAGCGGCATCCTCGTCGTCATCAGAAGCAGCGGCCTTCTTCTTGCCCTTGGTAGCCTTCTTCTTCTCAGCAGCCTTGCTCTTCAGGGCTGCCTCCTCGGCTTGCAGCGCCTCGAGACATGCCTCCTTGGTGCTGGTGGCCTCAACAAGCGCCTGCTCGTACTCCTTCTCAGTATCCTTGGTGAAAATGCAGATCGAGAGCGCACCGCGCTCACCTGTGGGCCGCGTGCTGTGCTTCAGTGGCAGCACAAAGGGCTTCATGTTCTTCTTGGTCGCAGTGTACTTCTTAGTGGATATCACAAGGTCGAGGGGCTCGAGCGGGGTGGTGTCGTCACCGTCGACGTACTCGGCCAACAGATCGGGCTTCTCAGCGGCGGCACGCTGCGCATGGGCCACAAGAGCAGCCACAGCCTTGGTAGTTTGGTCCAGAGTAAATCCCTGGGGAGTCGAATCAGTGAAAGTGGTCATTGCTCTGCGGAATCAAGAGGGGGGGTGGACAAGAATCGTTGCAGAAGTGTGATATAAACGGAGATGAAAAGAAAGATATCAAGGCAGGTTTTTTTTTCATTTTTTTTCATAAAAATTTTTGGCTGGAAAAAATCAAAACTCCCAATGTGGGTTAGGGTTGTCTTGTGTTTTCTGCGACGGCGGCGACTTCGCATCATTGCCAACCACCGAACATCTCTCGGGGCTACATCAACAAACAAAACAGGACATAACGGCACTGTTGAATAAACACAACTAGCAAGCACAATGGTAGGTGTTTTTCCATTTTTATATTTTGACGAGCAGTAAACTATCTTGGTTAGACTAGAATGCTTGATTGTCGGGTGCTAACAACGCGGTCTAGGGTAAACGCAAATCGTCCGCAAAGCCAGTCAAGAAGATTCAGCAGAAGCTGAGCACAACGTTTTCTTGTCTCTTCTGCAACCACGAGAACTCAGTGACGTGCACTCTTGAAAAGAAGACGGGAATCGGCTCTCTGACGTGCAAGGTCTGTGGCCAGACATTCCAGGCCTCAATCAACGGTGAGTTAAACAAGCACTGCAACCATGGCAGTAACATCTATCATTGTTTTTGATATCAAATTTACTAACGCGTGCCGATTTTTTTCAAGCTCTGTCTGAACCCATCGACGTGTATTGCGAATGGGTTGATGCTTGTGAGGCTGTTGCAAAGAACGAGGAAGGTGCTGGTAAGTCTGCGGGTGATGATAAGGCCCGAGACGACTACGAAGACGATACGCGGCCAGCAAGCAAGGGCGTTCTATCAGATAGCGAGGACGGCTTTTAACGGGCAACTCGGCCTCCATTATGACCTACTGTTTACCTTCTTTTTCCCCTACTACTACTACCCTACAATCATGAAGTTATGCTATAAGAATCTTTGATTTTATTATTTCTCAATGACAATTAGTGTTGACTGCGTTTGCTTTTTTTTTATTTCTCTCTTTTCCTCCTTGTATAAATTATCTGTGAAATGCTTAAAGGTCCTCAGCAAGGTCAACACCGAGCTCCTGTCGGACGTCCTTGAGCTCATCGAGGTATTGCTGGTATTGCTGCTTGTTCTCAACCTTAACCTTAAGACCCTCAAAAACTCTGACGGCAGTGGGGTAGTCGTTAACTCTGCGGCAAGCCTGGAGAGCTCTCAGAAGAGTCTCGGGGGCAGGGACCAAGTCGTAAGAGAAGACGTTGTTGAGAACTCTCTGGACCTCGTAGAGATCGTAAGCCTCCTCGAACTCCTTGTTGAATCTGCGGGCATGTGGGTTAGTACGGGTTTGGTGATCTGGCGTGAACCAATAGGAAAGTATGAAAAAGAAAACGAAAATAAAAAAAAGTCATCCGATATGGAAAATCGAAACAAAAAAAAAAAAAAATTAAAAAAGATAGAAATAATACACACCTCGACACCTAACAACGGCATTCTCGAGCATTATACAAGAGCTGAGAAATGACGTTACCGGCGTCGAAGTGTAATTGGGCGTAGATTGCGATGGTGCTTACCTCTGGGTGAACTCCTCGTAGGACTCGTCGTCGTGGGAAGAGTACTGACGAACGTTCTTCAAAAGAGCGGGCGCAGCGAGGGTAGCACGCTTGGTGAAGGCGGCAGCGGCAGGGCGAGCAATAGCAACGCGGGGGATGGCGGTAGCAACACGGAGAAGGGCGGACATTGTAGGTTGTCTAGTTGTATAATGATGGATAGAAAGAAGGAGAAAGGAAAAAGAAGAAAAAAAAAAAAGGTGAAAAAATTGGCGGTGAAAGAAAAAGCAGCTGAAATAAGACAAAATATTTCGCAAATGGTTGGTTGGCTGGTATGTCGAAGACTTGGGATTTGGGACTTGAGTGTCAAAATACATGGATTCTAGTGGGGGTTGGGCTGTCACCTGACTGACATTGGTTTTCGTGAATGCGAGGTTCACATAGTGGGCAAGGGCTTTTGGCTAAACCCACCACCAGCTGCAACTACCTAAACCAACCAATCAAAAACGTCCATTTTCAATGGCCTTGACAAGGCAAGGCAGTCCACCCCTTTGACTAATTCGACTGTTAATGCCCAACTGCATGAAACGAGCACAAATGTCGAAGTCTAGAAGGACTAATAGGTCTTTTTTTTTTTTTGTTTTCACGTTTGTGGACTATATCTTCGAAAAGGTTCTCGCTGTTGTGAGCATACCGGGGTTTGCTGGACCGGGTTTCTACCATGCGCAGCTTCACACTTTCAGAGGGCATTAAATTTCTACAGTCGCAATCATACAGATAGGAGTTATGCTTTGGACTCTTTTGCTGATTTTAAATTGCATGGTTTATGTGTCACCACTTGGAAATCGAAGGTGATTTCAAGAGTTGAGGTAATAAAGGTAAGATCCGACCCGTAAAGTACTGGGCTGGATAACTCAATTGAGAGCTGGTGATAAAGATATTGGTAAATATCTTGAGCAAATAAAGGTCCCCAAAAATCATGACAACTGCGACGAGTTTGAGACTATAAAGCATATTGTCATTGAGGAGAGAGACACTCTTAGGAGTGTTGCCAGGCCGGGAATTAATCCAGCTGTTAAAAGCATCAAAGGGCCCAAGGTGATGAAGATGTACTTGCAATGGAAATAGAAATATACGAGAAAGGTAATAAAAATCTAGCATAACATGAGAAGTCGATGGCCACAAGCTCCAAGCCCAAACATCGCTTAATCTGCGATCGTAATAAGCTGAGCCTACAATGGCCTCAGTCTTGAAGGATTTTGTATGGCGCAACATGAAATTTCATTATATGATAATAAAGAAGACAAGCATCCATTGGGGATGTTACTAGAGACTGTCAAGCTACAATAAATAACTGAAACCGGCAAAATAAGCTGAAACTTTACTAAAGCTTGAGTATTTGTACTCTTTTATGTAAAATTAATAAATAGCCAATGACGGGGGAAATTAGCATGACATATATAAGTAATACTCTTGACATGACTCAGGATTTCGGATGTTTTTGTTCAAAGTAAATATTTCAATCAATTGAGAATGGCAGTAATGCGTCTATGGTTGATATATTTAAACGGTTCAAAAGAAATACAGCCTAATATCTTGATTTTTACATTAACACATTACATAGATTGCAACATTCAAATGATCGGTCACATTCTTAAGAAACCAATCAGCATAATTTGCTTTAATCTTTATCAAATACGAAATCAATCCTTTTTTTCGATGTACCATTTGAATACTTTGCTTTTCTGCAACATATAAAAGACAAAACAAGCTCACTTCCTTTGCAGCATTAATTGGCATCAGACCCCTGATAACTAGTGAAAACAGCCAATGAGTCTCATTATATTACAAAAATAAAACTATGCCTGCCTTTGAAACGAGTCGCAATTTGTAAAGCTCCCAGTTGTTATAGGCTACTAGTCACATGACTACTTCACCTCTCACCATCAGGGTAAATAATATGGGTTAGGTTTGTTATTCTTCCCATTCTCCCAAGCAAATCACGACGCTTCCCTACAAAGACTATCAACCGCACTACGGATCTCCGCTCATGACGGCTAGAAACGCCAGCTCTCGATGACATATTCCTGTACCAGAGTCGCTCGCCGCAGATTGCCCTGGACTGTTGCTATTTTGGGCTGCCGCTCTTTTGCCTCGCCACTATCATGTCGGGCATTCACTCTCTCAGCCTCTCGATCCACCTCGCTCGCCGACCACATTAAGAATGCCATCTCGGCATTCACACCGAAGGATATGCGTGGGTCTGACGCACCCCGCATAGAACGCATTCGTGGTAAGCGTAACTCTGTTTTTACAATAACCCATGGCTTTACCAAGACGTCTACTGAAATGCCCAAACACCTTCGCGATCTCATTGCTCAAATCAACAATCCATCGGACCGCCTGCTCGCGCTGATCCGCTCCGAAGAAGTCCCCGCACGGGTGCTACTTATTGTTTACCAACCCATCATGGGCATGCTGACTGACCAATGTGTGCTCGAATTTGCATATACCCTCTACTCTGCATCTCTATACTCGGACTGCCTCTCGATTATCACTCAGAATATGGCGCTGAACGACACTCTGACGCTGATCGCCGACGGCCTGATCCCACGGATATGTGATGAAGGGATTGATTTCCCGGATTTCGCCATAGCAACTTTTGTCCGACTGTTTTTGCAAGCCAACAACGCGAGTATGGCAACACAACTTAGTCAGTTGCTTAACGAAAGCTCTCGTTTTCCACGCGTCAAGTTTGAAAACATCCTCGAAGAAGTCGAAGTACAATTAAAGCTAGAATTAGCGCAAAATGGCCGGGAGGTCTTAGAGCTTCTGCAAGAAGCTTCAATTTTTCCATCGCATGATAAGCTGTCGCTATATATCCAAGATGACGCGTTAAATTTGGTAACACGCACTGCAATTATAAAATCGTTAATTGCTGAAGAAATCAATATCAAAGAATTCACCACGCTTGCGATTCCGCTTATTTCGAAACCTGGCGTGCTGCGAAATCTTACTCGCGACATTACTAATGAAAATGGAATTGGCAGCATCGAGCACATCAACCTGTTGGATTTTGTGTGTCATATTCTTGAAACTACACACTTGCGTTTTCACAGGAACGATCTTACTAGTATACCCAAAGTCGCACTTTCTAAACAAGATTTCCGTCGTCTGTGGAAAGCTTTTTCATACTATCTTGAAAGCAACCAATCCCGCACCCGAAAGGATTCTGGAAATGTGCGGTATAAGCGTTCAGCCCTTATTGAATTTCTAAAACTCTCCGTTGAATTAAACGATCCGCAACACGCGGTAGAAATTACAACGGTCCTTTCTGCGTTAAATCAACGGCTTGACAATGTGGAATTGGCCACACGCGTGATCTTCTCCGTTTTCTGGTGCACACGAGCACCGCCAACCAGGAACTCTAATCATGACTGGGAACTATCTGGGCAAACCCAGGATAATTCCGAAAATCCGGAATCTTATGAGCATACAAAAGACACACATGAAACTTTTACCGAGCATCTATTAGACAAAACTCATGAGCCAAAACTGCATTTTATTGACGAAAAAATGGTGACAGACTTACTTGTCAACCTATCGAAAACTATTCCTCGTAAGGTTTTCACGACTGCTCTAGCCCAAGCCCTCTGGAGGAGCAATTCCAGATACAATCTCAAAAGGCTTCAGCATATTGGCAAGGGCCTCATGCCAACACCGGGTGAACTGCTTACCCCATTCTCATCTTCTCTTCTACATTCTGTGTTTGATGCTTTCAAGTTCATTTATCCTAAGCTTCCTGCCGAAATAGAGCGGCCATTGGCGATTGCCGTAGCCACTCAACCAATGATCAGCCAGCTGAGTTATTTTGCAATGCCCGCTGTTAGTGCTGAGGGCATTGTCGGTGTCCTTGGCTGCTATGCGGCTGTACTCCGGTTTGCCGAGCTTGCAAAGGCTGAGGTCCATCAACGTGACTGTGCTATGCTCGTTGTTATTGGCCTGGTTATTCTCTCTTATAAAATAGCTGGTCGCACCTTTAACACTAATTTCACATCAGTTGAGGATCTGACGGCTAGTTTTGAACAAATAGTTGCATCTAGCGATGACACGACTTCGATTGACACACAAAGTCTTATCGCTGTTTTTTCTGAATTTGTGAAACGTGACCAGTATCTCGTAGCACTTAACGCTGCTGACCTCATCTCTAAAAATGCGCTTTTCAATTCAAAAGCACCTCCCCCTTTAGACCACCAGCTACCCTTACGTGTGTACTTTGACCTCATGATCCGGGCAGCGATGCATGCTCCTGAACTTGCGTGGGAGGTCTACGAGTGGCTCAAGATGCGCTATCGTGCACCGGTACCGGCTATTGTGCTCCGTCGCATGGGATGTGGATTTGCCCAGTCACCCCATCTTTCAGCGTCGCTTTCTACCAAGCTGGTGACAAATGTGCATCGTATTTTGCGTGGCCGTGATGAACCCATTGGTCCCGAGTTGGCAATTGCGCTCGTCAATAGCATCATTCGTCGCGGCCGCGAATCTGGCACTGGCAGCTTTGCGCGCCTCAAATGGGCCATGGATGTGGCCCGAGCGGAAAACGTCAGCGATGATCAGTTCCGGGCTTGGTTGGCTGAACTTAGTGATTTGGACTTTCGCGGCAGCGCCTTTTGGAAAAAACGGCCTGAACATTATCAACATCGGTAGTGGCTAAAAAAGAAAAACTGTTTCAACAAAAAAAAAAAAAGACTCGGCAAAGAAAAAAAGAAAAAAAAAAGGTAGTTCGGGTATGCGGGGCACCTAGTCTCCTGCGTAGCTTGACATTGTATTATAGTAATTTATTGGTTTATAGAGTAATAGATCCGACATGTTTTGTTTCAACAACTTGATTTGTTTTTTCAAAAATTGTCAAGTATTTTTTTTTTCTTGTTCTTTTTCCTCCAGTTCACAAATATTATTTGTTAAAGTTCGAACAAGATTTGGAATAGATGATTTGGATCCTATTTACTCGATTAATCGGAGATGGGGGAGCAGCTTTGATTCTAGGCAAAAATGTCTGTAGGCCAAAAAAAAAAAAATACTATCAATAACTATTGTCTCTCCAAATGCAGCAAAGTGGCACTACTAAGGTCAAGCGAGCCATGGGAGCTATAATATAGCTCAACGGGGGTATCTATCATCAAGCTATGGAACAGCTTTACATCTCGTGTGTGCGACCAATATTTGAATGTGTCAGTCCAGTCTGGCACCACAACCTGGCCCAGTCAGTGGAGATATGAAACTCAGAAAGTTAAAACTGGTTCTATTCTGGCCGGGTCTGTTCTAAATTTCACTCCAAATGGTTTCTCCAGTTCCTACCCAACTACCTCTTAAGAGCTCTAGTGTTCTTAATCACGAGTTTTTGGCTAGTTTTCTTTTTGTATGGACTGGAATTCCGGGTTCAACTTCTTAATCCATTTTGTTCGTTCTTCATGTACTTTCTTGGTGTTAATGATTATAATGACTTTTTCGTTGTCTGTTCTTCAAGTGAATCTTAACATCATCTCTTGTTGATATAGCGCACATATTTCATCATCAAATTTCTCAACTGACACTTCATTCTGTAAATCTAAGTAAGTGGAATTGGATACTCTTATTCTATATGAGACATTTGACAGCGTTAGCTGCTTAAGTTGGACTAGGTCCTTATCTCCTATTACTTATCTCATCTTTCTTTGAGCCATTGTTGTCCAAGGAAACCATTTAAGGCCATTGATCTGGAGTGATTTTTTTTTTCAATTTTGCATTGTCCAACTTATCGTCATATAGTTTGTTCCCTATTGCCTGTACTTCATCTATGACCCTCCTGTTGGATACTGTAATGTTAATGTTCTTCTCTTCTCACTTATACTTACCATGATATCTTTTTGGATTTTTCATGGCTTGTAATGCATCTCTCATGTGTCTTCAATGGCGGTGTATGTAACATCGTCTTTCTCCGTCACCAGATCATTCATCTTTAGATTTAACACATAAGGTCTCAAACTCGCACAATTAATCGCAATGCTTCTTTGAAAGAATAATCCAGAGATCAGGAGTTACAATACAGTACACCGCATAGAAAGCCTTAAGTGAAAGAGGACAACCATAAAATATCTGTTGGGCTGTTGCCAAAGAGGAAGTGTGTGGTCATATATGTAAGGAACAAGAGAGTAGACTCCGCAGTAAAACAAAGCATAAAAATGGAGAGAATTGTCTCCCAGGAAATTTCCTTCACAACAGCAGCATGAGTATTTAAGTATCAATGAAGGGCAACCATCGAGCCACCGCTAACTGTAGTAGAAATTCCTAAAGTTGCAATTACCGACGAGTAGAAAGAATATGACGATGGCAGACGTTGAACTGTAGGGACAACAACCATTAAATTCCTATTGTCCTATTTTCTGTATCTCTACAGGCGAACCATGACATTTCATACCCCAGATTTGCAACAGAAATCAGAAGGAGCCTAGACTTAGCATGTATACGATTGTCCCAACGTTATGAAGGTTCTACACCTAGGTTTTGGGACCCAGGCCCGTGGCGGATGTGTCGGCTGACATGGGGAAAACAAACAGATGGCAGAAGCGGTCCAAAATAAAGACATTGTCCCTCTCCAGTGCCAAGCAAAGTCAGAAAACTAAGCAGGTCTAAAAGAACATTGAGCAATTGGAATGTATCAAAAGTAGCGTAACTCTGCTACTGTTACTGATGTATTCTTTTTGAGTGACAAAAGTGATTATATTGATGACAGCAACCCTGAGAAGAAGTAATGGTTAGCGAAGCCTGTGTTCAAGATCTGAAAGGTGAGTGACAGAAAAATGGGATATATTCAATTCAATATCAATTTGCAATTAATATTGACCTGCTGGACTGAATATATTTGTGTCAACCTCAGGTTGCAGCTGATGCTGGACCCCAGGTCAGAATGCTGCAGCGGCAAGAAAAAAGGGAACGGGTGCTTGGATTGAAAATAAAACAATAAGTAGAAAGAAAAAAAGATTTCCATTTTTTCCAGTAAGTTATATATCTATTTATCTATTCTTTATTTATTATTTACACTTAAAGTTACTTTGAATCACAAGTGGTATGAAATGTTTTTATCAGTCGCGGATTTGCCGCGACCAAAAGAACAAGCAAAAACGTTGTCATGAAAACAACACATGCTGCGCGATGCATATTACCAATTAGAAAAGAAAAAATAGGAAAACAAAACGTGAAATAAGTAAATTACAAATTTAATTTAAAATTAAACTAAAGACAGAAGAGTTTTAATGTTATTCATGGAGAAGTCGGCGCCATCATCGAATGCCTGAACTCATAATGCGCGCTGATACCGCTACCTTTCCAGTCTCATAGAGACAAACGTTTTTAAAAATTCATGTCTTCTTGGTATGTCATTTTGGTTTATAATCTGTTTATAACTATTTGGTATGAGGGCAATAAACTGACTTTCTATCTATCTCTAAGCTATATGTTCGTTTTAATATTACCATTAGTTTTTTGTCAAGATTTTACTTTTTGGTTAATACAGACATGGTGTTCTGCAATAAATCTTATAATACACAAGTTATTTTGAGCTTTCTGAATACATATATACTAAATTTTTATTGATGATGGCTTTTATTGAACCAAAAATGTTAAACAAAATAATAATGATAATAACTGCATTTATTTTAGTTGGTGTTCCGAACCCTTGGTTGATTATAAAATGTATTTAGATAGGCGACTGTGATTTCCCCAAACTTGGTTTTTGTACAAAATTATTTTTGAAAATAATAATGATAATAAAATAATAGTAAACCAAATGTAGCAGTGGCAAGCACCTGTACCCAACAAGAGGGAGAAATTTTTCTTTTGACGGAAGGCACTTATTTTGCGAAACAATAAAAGAGGGACTAAGTTGTTTAACCTTTGGGTTTGATTTTTGCATTTTTGTCTGGTTCGGATTTGGTGCTTTGTGTTAACCGGTCGACATGCTTTAAACCTTTCAAATGTCATCAGTTAATTGGGTAAAAAAAAACATTTAGTTGAGCAACTGGATCTCATCTGGAACAGGGATTATAGGTACTGAAAATAGATAGAAATTAGGTGACTATTTAATTTAGATTGTTCAATACATAATGCTAGGTAATGGGAATGAAAATAGACTTCATTAATAAATAAATAAAATAACGGAAGGTAGCTGTTGTTTTTAAACAAGAAGTGATTTTTTTTCAGTTCATAAAAACATATTCTACTCTTAGAACTAGAATTGAAACAATATTAACTTGAATCTGCAATTAAAATCCAAGAGCTGTTGCTATAATATTACCGTTAAAAAAAGATATAAGTTTAATTAGGCTACACCCCATGTATTCAAGAGAAGAGTTGTAAAATAGCTGGCGTTTTATAAAAGGTCAAGTACTAAAATTGAAGGAAATTGAAAGTCTGCAGAAACAGGGGTAGTTATGGCCTAGTTTACTTCAAAATCCTAGCTCTAAACCTTTTTTCCCACAAGTTTATCAAAGCCCAAATTCCCTTAGCAGTTAAAAAGGGATTTGATGTGGTAGTAACACTCTTGAACTCTTCACAAGACTTTAAAAGAATTACAACTGCAGATGTGTTTAGTCTGCAATGGTTGTCTGTTTCTGTTTCAAGCTGGTTAAATCCCGGTTTATGATGCTTTTGTGATACACCCATAGCTCTACATCAAAAAAAAAGTCTCACCGAAGCAACTATTAACTTTTGTTTTTGCAACAACTCTTCGCCTCGTTCTACCTTTATTGACGTCTGATTTATACACAATGTAAGATTATAGCTGTTTTTTCCGGGGGAGTTCTTTAATCTGACTCCATAAGATACCGAAACTCCGTTATTATATTTATCTTCAAGTTATCATCTTTGTTGTTTAGTAGCACCTTCGTAAATCCATTTGATCACATTTATATGTTCTTCCTTTTTATTTTTATTTTTCTATATTTAGTAATTACGTGATCTAGTATTGTGATCAACATTTGGTGTTTCTGACATTTTGTAAACTCATAAGTTCTACTCTTCCATTCTTTATTTGACAAATGGAACTTTTTCTTGTGAAAGTTAAATGACTAGACTATCCCTAATTCCAATCACGTGACTAAACAATCTGTTTTTTGTTTTTCCTGTTTTGGCCAGGCTTCGCAGCATCGTCAAACAGGTTTTTGCCAATTCCTGCAGACTCCGTGTTTTTTTTCTGTGCTTTTTTTTTTTTTCAGTCCTGTGCATTCATGAATTGTTTTGTTTGGTTCGATTCGGCTTCCCCTGGTTCGAACCGTAAATAAAATTTCTGACCTTTTTTTTTCTTTACCCTTCCCTTCTTTCTCTTACTTCCACCGTTTGGTTTGGTTCGTCACAACGCCAGGGCCATGTTTAGAAAAAAGAATACAAGCAAGAATGCTGCAATCACCTCGTTCTTCTCCAAGGCCCCCCAGCCAGCTGCGGACAAGAATGTGGTGAGAGAGCGATCGGTTGCGTCAATACCATCGTCGACATTCTCGAGCACGCAGCAGCCTGCAAAGGTGGCCAAGCGAACTTTGACGGCGTCTTCCACTTCGTCAGCGACGCGTGGAGCGAGCGCGCTAGTGCGGGCTGGCCGGTCAGCCAGTCTTTTAGGCTCAGGTCTCAAGGTGGCCCGGTCAACGCCGTCATGGATGTCACAGTCTCAAAACGCGTTCAATGACTATGATGATCTTGAAGATCTTGAGGATTTGTTTACAGACGAGGCCGACGCTCAATTTTTTTCCAGCAATACCAACAGCATCAAACTAAAAGCGAAGCAACCCACCAATTTACCACAACGTTCTGCTTCGGGTATTGAGATCACAAAGGTAACCTCCACCGAAGGCATTGAGATCACAAAGGTTCAGGAACGCAAAATTGTGTTTCCAGAAAATAAGAACCAGGATGTGCGCACGCGGACCCTGCCGTGGGAAGTGTCCAAGACTGAAACAGTTAAAATTTCCGGAGTTGACTTGAGCAAACGTCTACACTCCATGACGTCACGTCAAACCACGCCCAATTATACAGACGGCTTCGCAAAAAGGAAGATGGTGCAGTCCAAGTTCGGAGACAAGGGTATCAAGCTTAGTGCCGAACAACAGGGTGTCATTGATCTCGCGCTTAAAGGCAAGAGTCTTTTCTTCACAGGTGCTGCTGGTACAGGTAAGTCAGTGCTGCTGCGTGAACTGATCAAGCGACTGTCGAGCCAGTACCCAATTGACTCAGTTGCAGTTACAGCCTCTACTGGTCTGGCTGCTCTAAACATTGGTGGTGAGACCCTGCATAGATTTGCCGGCATTGGGTTAGGTGATCAAAAGGCTGAGCTGCTAGTTCAGCGTGTGATGCGCAACCAAGAAGCGTCTAAACGCTGGAAACGATGCAGAATTCTCATTATTGATGAAATTTCAATGGTAGATGGTTCGCTTCTTGATAAGCTAAGTATCATTGCACAACGCTTGCGAAATAACAAAATCCCATTTGGTGGCATGCAGCTAATCTGCACAGGCGATTTTTTCCAGCTGCCACCCGTTGATGGTAAAAATAGCTTTGGCGGGCGCACGAATCGAGTCATGTTTGCCTTTGAGTCCAATGTGTGGAATGAGATCATGAGCACGACAGTGCTACTGACGGAGGTGTTTAGACAGCAAGGCGATAACCGCTTGATTGAAATTCTTAACGCCATGCGTCTGGGTGAACTTACGCCTTCCATGTGTGGGGAATTGTCAAATCTGTCGCGAACCGTAAAGTACAACGACGGAATCGAACCCACGGAGTTGTATCCCACCCGCCGCGAAGTCGAATTTGCAAACAAGAAAAGATTAGAGTCCCTCAAGGGTTGCTACCACTCGTACAAGTCTAAAGATATTGTCCACGAAAAGGCGCTGGCGGCCACGCGTATGCGTAAGGAAGATGCGATCCGAATGCTAGACAACAATACCATGGGTATGCCTCAGGTGCTGCTAAGACACGACTGCCAGGTCATGCTACTGCGTAACCAAGACAATGGCTTGGTGAACGGTTCCCTGGGAATTGTCGTGGCGTTTTTAACTAAGCATGAGTTTGAAATCATGATGCTTAACGCTGACGATCTTAACGAGAAGGATGCTGACGAGCTGGCAAGGAACACAGAGAGACACCGGGAAGGCTCGGGGAGATATCAACCCGAAACATTATCGTCAACTGGTACGATATCGCATCAATGCGGCGACGATATGCTCTTCCCTGTTGTTCGTTTTTCAAATTTGAGCAGGCTACAGCAGGTATCCACAACGACATTTGAAATCACAAACTCGCATCGTGAGGTTGTTGCTGAACGCATACAACTGCCACTGATCCTGTCATGGGCAATGTCTGTGCATAAATCACAGGGCCAGACATTAGAGCGGGTCAAAGTTAACCTTCAAAAGACGTTTGAAACGGGTCAAGCTTATGTTGCCGTGTCGCGTGCAACTTCAGCGGACCGTTTGCAGGTGATTAACTTCAACCCATCCAAGGTGTCAGCTCATCAGAAGGTGATCAAGTTTTACCGGACGCTGACGAATCTGACCGTTACGAAGCAGACAGGAAACGCGCAGAGGCGTCAACAGCCAACACAGCAAGAGCTGGCGGCATGGGAAGAAGAGCGTCGGTTTGGTGAGATGTATGTCGAGGATGACGACGAGAGGTTTTTCTGAGCCATTAGAGGGTATATGCATACTAAAATATGAACAAGCATTATCATTATTTTTATTACTATTTTTATTACCATTTTTATTACCATTTTTATTACCATTTTTATTACTATTTTTATTACTATTTTTCTTTTGTTTTTACTATTATTTTAGATGTTTATCGATTGCTGTGTACTGATAATATGCGTTTGGTTAAAGGCATAGTATAGGATATTCTCAAGGGCCTGCACGCGACTTGGAAATTAACTGACCAGTCACTGTTGATCGCAGATAATCTGCTTCCGACCGTTCGAAGCGTCTGAAATTATTCCGATATGCGCCAGAATAAACAGAAAATCAGTTAAAAACTCGGATGTGCACCCTAGCGCATCGGCTGCTGCTATATTATGACTAACAGTTTTTTTTTCATTTATTTTTTGTTTTTTATTTTTTTATTTTCACCTTCACTTTTTTCTCTCCTTCCTTCTCCTCTTTTTTCTACTTTTACATCCACAACCACCCGTCTTCACCATGTCCTCCACCGATAAGAGTATGTCCAGGACTCTTACTCCGCCAGAAACATCATTGTTGTGCCGCGGCTAACCACTCTTCTTTTAGAGCCTCTTCCCTTCACTTACCAGTTCCTGTCTGGTGCAGTTGCCGGTATCTCTGAGGTTAGTATTACGCCCACTCTGATTTGACCAGTGAAATTCCTACTAACATGCAGCGCTCATCCCTGCGCGCCAATTTTGTCTGCAGATTCTGGTCATGTACCCTCTCGATGTCGTCAAGACTCGTATGCAGCTTCAAGTCTCCTCTGCTCCCGGCGAGGGCTACAAGAACATGTTTGACTGTCTCACTAAGATCGTCAAGCAAGAGGGGTAAGTCTTTTCGGCCCATAACTATCATTTTAGAATGACATACTAACAGTCACATTTAAATCAGTTTCTCGCGTCTCTACAGAGGTATCTCTGCTCCAATTTTGATGGAGGCTCCCAAGCGGTAAGTGCCAGTCGTGTTTTTTTTTCTTTTTCTTTCGGTTGCCCAAACTTGCTGCAATGACCGTGGTTGCTTCAGATAGTACTATTTTCTAACACATCTTCTTAGTGCTACTAAGTTTGCTGCCAATGATGAATGGGGAAAGTTTTACAAGAGCTTCTTTGGTATTCCCACCATGACCCAGCCCCTTGCTATCCTTACTGGTGCCACTGCTGGTGCCACTGAGTCCTTTGTTGTTGTTCCCTTTGAGCTTGTTAAGATCCGTCTTCAGGACAAGTCCTCTAAGTACACTGGTATGGTCGATGTTGTCAAGGCCATTGTTAAACAGGAGGGTCCTCTTGCTCTCTACAATGGTTTGGAGGCCACTTTGTGGCGTCATATCTCTTGGAATGCTGGTTACTTTGGTGTTATCTTCAAGGTTCGTGATCTTCTCCCCAAGGCTGAGACTTCTCAGGGTCAGATCACTAATGACCTGATTTCCGGTTCTATTGGTGGTACTGTCGGTACTATGGTCAACACTCCCTTTGATGTCGTCAAGAGTAGAATTCAGAGCACCACTAAGGTCGCTGGTGTCATTCCCAAGTACAACTGGACTCTCCCCGGTGTTTACACTGTCTTTAAAGAGGAGGGATTCGGCGCTCTCTACAAGGGTTTCTTGCCCAAGGTTCTGAGACTTGGCCCCGGTGGTGGTATCCTGCTGGTGGTCTTTACCGCCTGCATGGACTTTTTCAGAACCATCCAGTAAACGCTGTGAAACTGTAGTAGATGTGGTTGTTATAGATGTACGTTAATAGATGATGTTGTTACTTTTTTTTTTTTTTTTTTAACGGTTAAACAATTAAAAATAAGGACCAAACCACGTATTTAGAATGGAGTGAAAGAAAATCAAAAGTGCACA
>Ga0160505_100443_pt1 | contig 24023 bp, 9 predicted proteins | sample DIDeMG_FD_108225 | JGI IMG/M metagenome (GOLD analysis project Ga0160505, IMG submission 108225) | Enriched chicken feces microbial communities from UW Madison campus, WI, USA - DID2874_E49_Stillage MG | ecosystem: Host-associated > Birds > Digestive system > Large intestine > Fecal ... | reverse complement strand
GCTCTCTTCAGCACTTCTCCCCCTCTCTTTTTTTTTTTTTTTTTTTGAAAACGTTGAAGATAGATTAATAAGGAAGCTACCACCCGGCGCGTGAAGCTTATCAACGGACGATAACCAAGGAAACAAAGAAAAGAAAGTAAGAGTGGTAGAAATTGAATACCCCAAAAGACTTGACTTTTTGGTCAGCATGTTGAATAACTAAACCCCCGTACGGGCTGGCTTGTATATATATTAAGGTAGTATAACTATGTGATTACTCTAGATAGATAATCAAAATTATTGCCGCCGCTACTCCACGACTCTACTGATTGGCACCCACTCAATCTGCGATTTCTGGCGCTCGTTTCGCGACACGCGGAAAAAATGGTCAGTGTACGCGGCGGCATTCATGTGCGTCAGGAATTTTTCGTCGTGGGTAATGACAATAAGCTGAAAGTTCCGCTGTTCGCGGCGCGTAGAAATGATGAGCGACAGGGCCTTGGCGAGGGATTCAATGTTATCGCTGTCAAGGTTGGTGGTGGGCTCGTCGAGGGCAATGAGCCCGCAGTTGACGCCAAAGCACTGCGCCAGCGCGAGCCGGATGATGATTGAGGCAAGCACTTTCTGGCCCGCGGAGCAGCGCCCGCGCATGTCGAGCTCAACGTCCTGCTTAACCATGCATACGCGGTAGTTGTATTTGCTGGTGCCGGTCTTGGAAGTAGTCTCGCTGTCGGACCGGATCAGGATCGTGTCAACATCGGATCCACTGTAGGTTTTTTTCCAAAGCTCATCAATGATTTCGTTGACCTCGGCCATCTTCATTGTGTGGTACTTCATAATCGCCGCTTCGAGTGCCTTTGAGTATTTGGCAAGGTCCTCGTTGGCAACCGTGGTGGCACGCAGTTTGATCACGGCGGCGCGGTAGTCGTCCACCACTGTCTTGTAGTCGGTGTCAAGCTCCTCATTGATTTGCCGCAGCTGGTCGTCGAGCTGCTTGACCTCGCCCATTTTGCCCGCGAGCTGTGCGCTCAGCCGCGCGTGCTTGTTACGCAAACGACTCGATTCCTGCTCATACCGATCGCGGTCGCGCTCAGCATTCATATTCTCGAGCTCGGCCATGCGTGCCAGGCGTGACTCGGCTTCCTTGCGTAGCTGCCGCAAGTTTAGATTATCCTCCAGTGTACGCTTATGACCCTTGAGATCGAGAATGGTTTTTTCTCCCTCGTTGATCTGCGCAGAAAGTTCCTCCTGCTTCTCCTTTGTGGCGGCGAGGTGGGCACCAATGGTCTTGATCATTTCGTCGCAACTTGCAAGATCAGCTTCAGCGCTAGACTTTTCGTATTGCTCAATCAAGACGTTTGTCCGGCGAACATCCGCAATTGCGTCTTGTACTGCTGTAAACATGCCAGATATTTCCTTCTCACGACGTGTACCGGCAATCTTGACGGCATCAAGCTCACTTTTTTGCTCCTTCAACCGGGCGTCAATGCTCTCAATATCGCGAGTCACTTCACTAATCTCACGCTTAAGCACGATAATACGCTCGCGCTCGGCCTTAATTTGCTGCTCATCATTATGCTTCTCTTCAAGTTGCTTCTCAACCTTTTGAATCTCTACACGCTTCTCGGCAATCGTGTGCTGAAGGTTGCTAATTTGCGTTTGGTATCGGTCGCGCTCGGTCATGAGATCATCGAGTTGTTTGCGATACTTTTTAAACTTTTCCGTCTCAACGGCCAATAAGTCCAAAATCTCACTGCTGGACATGGTGACTTTATCCTCACTGCTATTAATGTCTAATCCAATTTCAAGATCGCGAATTTGATCCTTGACGCTAGCAATTTCCTGCTGGGCTCTCGCCATATCAGCTGCCGCTCTTCGCAGAACTTCGACCCGAGCGGACGCGTCATTAGCGTCCTCAACTAGCAACTCCATTTGGTTCTTAATCGCCTGGGCCTCAGTCAGATCTTTACCAAGATTGACAATAGTCTTTTCAAGCTTTGGCTGGACTTCGTTAATAAGATGGATAAGTCTCGTCACATCGGGAAGCACGCTGCGAGTAACCCGAAGCTTTTCTTGTGCGTCCTCAAGCTTTTGAAGTGGATTACCCCCTGTGTTATCTTCAGATTCCGCAAATTTAGCCTGCTCAATATCATGAATAATCTGTTGAAGTCTCGCCTCAAAGGCTTTTAATCCTTCCAGGTCGTCAAATTTTCGTTGACAAATAAAGCATAAATGCTCGGATTCGGCCTTTCCTAAAGCTGCACGAGCAGTTTGTTCAAAGGATGTTAACTGTTGAACACGCTCATTCATCTGAACTTCCTCTTCAATGAGTCCAGCAATTTTGGCTTCGTATTCTTCCTTGGTCAAAGAACGTACTCCGAGGACCGGTTCAATAGTGTCGCCAATCAATATAATTTCTTTAGTAACCTTTTTCAGCTCTTCTCGGGCAAGATTGAGTCTCATCTCAACCTGTGCCACCTTCTGCTTGGCCTTGCTCTGCTCTTCCAGACTAGAATCTAGAGAGTTACGTGCAACCTCAATCGCATCGCGGAGGGCTTTCTCAATTCCCCTGCCGTCAATTGACTGGCTTAGATCAATTCCAAAATCATTGAAATCATGCTTGTGCCTTTCAATTACTGCATTTTGCGCAGCGACTCGCCGCGCTGCATCGTCACTGAGGAACTTGAGCTTACTTCGAGTCTCGGATTCAGCATTGACAATTGTCAACTGGTGGTTCAAGAGATCCTTATTAGAATCAATCTCCTTTAACTGGGCCTCTAACATAGGGATTTGCTTTCCATTGTTGATCTGATTTAGAGCTTCCTGGGTTGCAGTAAGATTCTGCTCCTGAGATTGAATTAACTGCTGACGGTACGCAAGAGTTCCTTCGTCAACTTGTATCTCATCAACTAGCAGCTGAAGCTTCCTTGTTTTAACTTCAGACTCTCGAACGTTGTTGCGAAGCGAGATAACCTTTTGCTCTTCCCGGAGCTTATCAGTCGTAATGTCGCTAATGATCTTGTTCATCTCATTCTCATTTCGTAGGTTAGATGTACGTTCTGCTTCTAGATTACCTTTGTACGTTTCAGCAAGGTTAGCGAGGGCCTCACTTGTCTGTTGATACGTGCCATTTTGATCAAGTCCAAATTTATTCGCGAGCTCAATAAGCTGTGTCTGCCGGGCGCTGATGTTTGACTTGTAACTATCTTGTTCGGCTTTAAGCTTGCCCTGCTGCTGGATGTTGTCATGGTACTGGCCTTGTAAAGAATCCAAAACATTTTTGGCCTGTGTGAGTTTATTCCTCAGAACATCCTGTTCCCTAACCAATTCGGCAGCTTGCTCTTCAAAGTTGTTGAGCTTATCGGTAAGCTGCTCATCGCTGTCATTAAGAATTTCAATAGAATTTACTAGCCGTTCAATTGCATCCTGGCCAGCAGTGTGCTCATGTCTCAAACTTTCCAGTTCGTATAGAATTTTCTGAAACTTTTGATTGAAACTGAAAAGCTCGTTCGATTCTTCAGTAATTAACTGAATCTCTTCCTCTAGCTTCTGAGCTTCCTCCTTGTATCGTTCGATCTCATCTAGCAGCTGTTGTGCCTTTTGCTCCATCCGCTCGGCCCGCTCCTTGTTAGCCTGGAGATGCTCAGTGTCTGCGTTTTGCAGCTTTATGTCAGTGGCATAGTCCTTCCGCAGAGTTTTGATGTTGTCGAGTACTTTGGTAAATTTGAGGGCTTCAAATATTTCGTCAAACTTTTTTTTTAAAACGGAGGGTTCTGAAAGAGGCCACAGACTTTCTTCTTGATGACAGAAAATAACGTTGTCCAGCACGGCTTTTGACACACCAAGGTAGACAGGCATTTGGGCGTCGAGATCGGCGCACCGGGTGCTAATTGACTTGCGCTGTCCGTCAACATCAATAACAAGGTTGCCTTCTAAGGTTTTGAATGTGCCGTTGACGCGCTTTAATGTGAACTGCATTGAACGCGTGCAGACCATTTGCGCGCCATTAGTGTTATGAAAAGCGAGTTTTACTTGGCCAAAAACCTCTCTTTCGCCAACCAACTATATGTAGAAATGTTAGTAGATCTGAACTGCTGAATGAATGATATTTTCCATACTTTTGGGTCGTGAAGGAAAGCACCACCTTTACTGTTTGGCGGGAGATCACCGGTAGTAGCATATTTCAAACACTCAATAATAGTCTAAAGCAGGGTTAGCCAAGTGAACAAAGCAGCAAGAATTAAATAAAGAAGAAGGAGCATACTGTCTTTCCTGAGCCATTCTGACCAACAATGAGTGTTAGTGGCGTACCAAACTGGATTGTTTCGCGGTGAGCATTATCAAATGATCTGATACCCTGGATCGAGAGCTAGTAATAGACGGGTTAGCGTTGAGACTTGCGGGCAGAATGAACCATTTGCCATACTTTGAATATACTTGACCTATTTGGAGATTGAAAACACTTTGTTAGCAACTTTATAATTACCTCGTCAAAGTGTTTGGTGTACGCACATTTTGCTAGTTTCCAGCGAGTGATAGTAATAGGGTCATGGATATCTCGATATTGAAGAAGGAGAAACAGGAACGCTATTTAAGGCGAAAACTCGAGCTAAAACGATAAAAGGTAAATCTCTGAGATCTAAGACTTTATAATTGGGAGTAAAACTTTAGCCTTATATTTCAAGTTCTAATTTATACTACACAGTTAAAGTGCAAGTATCAAGTCATACATATTGAAACTTGCCGAGCCGTGAAGGAAATTTATATTCTATTTGAGCTCAAGTCACAGTTTTATTCAAATGGACCATACCAGCGTATTATGCTAGTTTTATTTTAGCACATTAATAGGATGATGTTGTTGTATCACAAGAGAAACAAAAACAATAAGAGCCGCAGTAAATAAGCATTGTACTTCTTTTGAAAACAAACATAATTACAATAAGGAGTAGAAAGTAAATTCAAGAAAAAAAAACATCCAAAACTGTCTCTTGAGCTTTTTGCGCACAGCAAGAGATATATATTAAATCAATGAGGGCTGAATAAGAGGTTTCATTGAAGATTAGACTTGAAAAGCTATAACTAGGGCTTTTATTTTCTTTTTTGGTCCTTTCTTGTTCACGGCAAGAAAGAGAAGTACTTTTAAGGCGTTATATTGATGTGAGCTCTAGAAACATATTAAAATATATATACATTCTTACTATTGTTAAATATTACTTTTTTTGAATGACTGTGCTTTATGCTCTGTACTGATTGTTTAAGTGAGATCATATTTTGTTAAAAACTCAAACAGATATATAACCAGTTATAGTCAATGATTAACGTATTCACACATCATTCATTTAAAATACGACTACAATGAATGTAAGCAACAAGGTAGTTGAACCAGATCTTGATGAAGATCTTTGTTGGAGTAGTTGAAGTTTTTGTTTGTTTTGCTTGTTTTTCAAAGAAATCAGAAACAATCCATTTTGGGATTAATTAAAACAAACCAAAGTTTGATTACATAAATGATTATAAACATTATTTATTTATTTTTTTATTATCAAATTTTCACGCTGAACGTATTTTGGAATGGCTGGTTAGTCATGTAAAAACAAACAAAACACGAACAAATTTCAGTGGAACTTTTGCCTCGCCAGGTTGAGGATTATTACCCTGCCCATGCACAAAACCCACCACATTAGAACATTAGATGGATTAATTATTATTATTATTACTACTACTATTACTATCACACTTGGCTATTTTTGTACACACAATATTCAATATCTGCACACATGTTTATGCAATGCCTATTTCATGCAACAACAAAAAAAAAAACAACCTCACAAACTCTAAATTCACAACACTGAGAGTGTAATGTTTTTTTTTTTCTTCATTCTCTTTTCTTTCGTTCCTCTTACTGATATCTTTGTTCGCGATAGTTGTTGAGTCCATACACTTTGAACAGAAGTTCTTTCCCCCTCCAGCTCTTACGACGACCCGTCTTCACTTCCAGCTCACGCGTTAACACCTGCGTCTGTGAAGCTTCTGATTTGTACGTAGTCTCACGCAAGATTGCACCTGCACTATACCTGCATTCCCATATTTTTCTTTTCACGCGAGGAAGTGCTTTATGGTGATTTCTGATATTTCTCGTCTTTTTTCGTCAGAATTTTTCTTTTATTAACTTCTGATGTTTACAGGTTTTTTGTTTTTTTTGCGATTAGCAGCGTTCCAATCCACATACACTTGATATTTCATTAGAAAACACACACACAGTATACAAACACAACTCGTAAAAATGACGAGGCGAAATAATAAACACTCGATTTTACGCTCACTATGCCTCGCGCTGGCACCGTCTATGGTGTCGGCAGCGATACAGTTAGAAGCAGTCAACCCGCCGACGATAGTAAATAATCTCGGAAGTATGGGTATTGTGGGCGAGTACGAAGGCATATCACAATATCAGTATTCGGGGCAACAAACTGTGCTTACAGATCCCTACTTTGATTCGATAATTGCTCAAGTTAATAATGCATTCCTCAACCAGGGGACTTCAAACGGACATGTTTCCAACATCTGCCAGATCAACGAAACCATTTACCTTTCCGGCAACTTTACAAAAATTGGCAGCACAAATATTACGAATGGCCTAGCGAAACTAAATGCATCTTCTGGAGATATTGAATCACTAGGGAATGATTTAAATGGCACTATCCACACTCTATACTGTGACGCTGAGAGCAAAACTATATACGTTGGTGGTAATTTCACCTACAAAAACCAAACTGGAGCGGCTGTCTACAACTCAAGCTCGTCTTCATGGTCTGTCCCTCTTTTTGGTGGGTTCCCTGCGGGATCAAACATCAAGTCCATTGTTTCTTACAATGACAGCATAGTGTATGGTGGCTCATTTAGTGGCTTAGCCAACACTTCGCTGGTAAGCTCCTCTACCGGCGATAACTCGACGCTTTTAAACTCCCAGCAAATTAGTTTTAACCTGGCCAATATCTTTGGTGATGGGACTGCGCCAAACAATGATCCCAAGAGCATCATTTGTCCGTCAGACAACTCCAATTGGGCTATGGAGCCAAACCGTGTCGGCTCATGGAATGCGATCTGGCCATTCTACTTCAATCCGACTGTTTTAAAGCTCTATAACCTGAAAGATGAAAACAACGGTGTCAGCATATTTAGAGTGAGATCATTCCCTAGCAACGGTATTATGAATCTGACATATGTCAACACAACTACGAACACACCTGCATATTGCGACGCTTGGTGCACATTGCCACAAAGTAGCAAAGAAGATTTTGTCGAGTTTGGTTTTGTTAATACTGTTGGAATGAACGGTTTGCAGATTGAAATTCTGGACTATTACGGCACTAACGGTGGTCTCAATGGAATCGAGCTTTTCCAAAACGACGCCTTCACTTTTGCTAACCAGTCCTACAACATGGAAAATTCTTGTAACGAGGACAAATTTGCACCTGTATCGATATTAGATGGTAATTTTGCCTCCCCTGATGTCAGTGGGTCTACTTATGTTACTGCAGTGATCGATCAAGCATCTCAAATTTCGGAAACTGCTGTTATATACCAGCCTAACATTACTCTATCGGGAAACTACTCCTTTTTGCTCTTTACACCTGGCTGTATCCAGGACGGCTCTTGCAATACCAGAGGTGGCATTAATATAACAATCGAGGCTAATCAGCAAGATGACCCCACTGTTTTGAGTCTTTATGAGACCAACTTGAATGATAAGTACGACGTCATTTACACTGGTGAAGTTGACCAAATTTCTGATGGTTTTCGTCCCAAAATTACTGTTACTCCTCTGAGAAATCAACAGCTGCCTTTAACATTTGTTGCTGACAAGCTTCAAGCTGTTTTGAACTCTGTTAATGCCAAGAGCGTGTCGATCAGCTCACTACTTGAGTATAATCCAAGAAACTTTACTAAAGGTGCCAATGTTCATTCTATTGGAAACACTACCATTAATTATGCTGGATCTTTACTTGGAAAGTCAGCTACGGTCAATGCTCTACATGTCAAAGCAAACACTCTTTATGTAGGAGGAAATTTCACGACTAAAGCTCTTAGCAATAACCTGTTTAAGATTGAATCTGGACATTTGAAAAACGTTTCTGGAAATGGCCTTAATGGTATTGTTAACGGAATTGAGAGTTATAACTCTGATGAGCTTTTGGTCTACGGCAAGTTCACCCGTCCCGTCAACTCTCAAGTTAACGGTACTTCCAATATTGCTTTGTACCACAATTCAGACGATGAGTGGGCTCCGCTAGGACGCGGCACCAACGGTGAGGTTTTCAGCACATCACATTTTGATTTAAATGGAACCTCTATGATTGGTTTCTCCGGTAACTTTTCTCAAGTATACTCTGAAACTTCAAGTATTTCTACGGAGAATGGCTTCAGTCTATGGGTACCAAGTCAAAACTCTTGGTTTGCCGACTCATCTTTGTCTAGTATGTTTCTGCAAGCAAGATTATCAGCCTCTGCAAGTTTCAACGGAACCAACTTTTACGCGGGATTCGTGCGTTACTTTCAGTTGTCTTCAAGCGGTGCATCATTTGTGAACTCTGATTTTACACCTTCATCTATTCCTTTCTCATTTGTTTCTTCTAATTCGACCAACTCTACACTACAGAGAAGAAACTCAATTCTTGGTACAGATGAAAACACGATTAATGCTGGTGCTTTTGCAAATTCATCATTTTCTGTTCTTGCCGGCCATTTCAACGCTGAAGCTGACGGCCTGACTTACTCTAACCTAATTATGATTGATGATAACAAGGTTAATGGATTGCCGAACAACACCATAGATGAGTCTTCAGTTTTCCATCAACTTTACGTTAGAGATAACATTCTCTATGCTGGTGGCCAGATCACGGGTCAGGTTAATTCTAACAGCATTTCAGGTCTTGTGTTTTACAACCTCACAGCGGACAGTTACACTTCTAACCAGCCCGCTGGCATTTCTGGCGGCCAAGAGATTGTCACTTGTCTTCAGGCACGACCTAACAGCGATCAGCTAATTGTTGCCGGCTCTTTCCAACAAGTGGGTGGCTTGAGTTGTAACAGTTTTTGTATTTATGATATGGGTGTCAACCGTTGGTACAGCCCTTCACCTGGATTATCTGGCCTAGTTGCGTCCATGGAGTTTATCGGTGGTGATGTTGCGTTGTTTGCTGGTGACATTACCTTGAACAACACGCAAGTGTATTTTGCCCAGTATAATTTTCAGGATTCGTCTTTTACCACGTTTGGCAACATGTCCACTTTGCTCCCTGGTCCTGTCAATAGCTTTGCATTAAATGGCAATGGCCTCCGTTCTGTTTTTGCTACTGGTCTTGATTCTCTTTCTGGTAATCCTTATATTTCTTACTGGGACGGTTCCAGCTGGAATCGCATTGATGATGTAATTCAACCCGGCTCTATTATTGCTGATATCACTGTGATGGAGCTTGAAAATGAACATACTTTCAATTCTGTCCTTCCCAATAATCAAGTTTTGCTAGTGTCCGGAAACTTGGTGCTGCAGGACTTTGGCAATGCTTCCTCAGTATTTTTTGATGGATCATCGTGGCAGCCTGCTTTTATCACAACGAAGGCTGATGGTACCAGCGGTACTATTAACTCATTTTTCTCACAGTCATCCAAATCGTATGGGCAGATACAGGAGAAAAAATACATGAAGCGTGGCTTTGTGGTCCTGGTTGCGCTTGCGATTGCTGTTGGGTTGACTCTTATACTGATTGCTTTGGGCTTGCTGATTGCGTACATCCGTCGCAAACGTCAAGGCTATGAGGCGCCTAGCCGTGTGTCAGAGACTGAAATGGCGGAAACAATTCCACCGGAGATGCTGTTTGAGGAGATGTCACATGCACAACCACGGACGACTAAGTTAACGCCATAATTTTCATTCATTTATTTTTGTTTTTTATTTTCTTTGGGGGGTTTACATCGGGTCTTACGATTATTTATATATTTATGTACACTTATAATTTCTATTCATCAACGACTATATTTGGTTACTAAATTTTTATAATTCATGAAGTAAATGTGATTTCAAGTAGCTGCATTTATTATACAAAAAACACTGATGTTTACATATATGCTATTTAATATCATATTTATCTTGTTAAGTTGATTGTGATAAATGGTTACCTTGTTTATCCATCATATAAGTATCGGGGAATTTGAAAAACTTTTAATAACAGAAAAAAAAATCAATAAATACCAAAAAACAAATCCAATTCTAATTATCAATAAACTGTGTACTATTGCCAAATTGATAATCTATTTTTTCAAGAAGATGAGACATAACTCAGACTCACTCATAATCAGATCTGGTAGAAACAAAGACCCAGTGAAATCATAACATTTTGATAGGTTGTTTTAGCAAATGTTCACATTAACCAAGAATGATTTGATAAATTATCCAAATGACTCAAATATCTACTAAAAACAACTAGCTGGATACTTTCAAGATGAAACAGACTCTATTTCTTTTGATAAATTGAACAAATCTTTGTTATAAAACTCATTGTTTAGGTTATTGACTCGCTAGGTTGACTCTTAAAAGTTGTAAAATATATGAGACTTGACATATCAAACATATAACTTAAACTTGAACAACAAATATAATACTTACGACTGATAACCTATCAGATTTGGATTACCTTTATCAGCCACTCATCACTGAGTCATTATACGCTTTCTCCAGACTAAAAAGAAAAAAAATTACTGAAAATAAACGTGAAAAGTTTTGAGTATAAAAGAAGCAATCTCCGCCCTTTTGCTTTAATATTACCCTTTAGTTGGTACATTATCTTTCAACACAATACTAATGATTTCTAGCATTACGCGTTTTTCTGCTACCGCCTCTCGCTCGGTTTCCATCAAGCAATTCTCCACATCCTCGCTCAGATCAGCGAGCGATAAAATGAGATTTGTGCCCAAAGATGGTGTTTATCCCCGGGGCTTCAAGGTCGGCGGCTATTACTCTGGTGTCAAGAAGGATAAGTCAGCTCTTGATCTTGCCGCTATTGTTTCCGATACTCCTGCTACTGCTTCGGCCGTATTCACCACCAACATTTTCAAGGCTGCGCCTGTGCAGATTTCCAAGAAAGTCATTGAGGAGACCGAGGGCAGCGGTATCCGCGCCATCATTGTCAACAGTGGCTGTGCCAATGCTGTGACTGGCGAAGGTGGTATCCAGGATGCCAAGGCCATGGTTGCTGCTGTTGACAAGACTCTTCACGTTGATGTTGATGCCAATGCCACAGGCAAGACTCTTGTTATGTCGACTGGTGTCATTGGCCAGCGTCTTAACATGGGCAAGATCCTTCCCGCTATTCCCGAGCTCATTAAGTCGCACTTGGGCTCAGACCACACTGCATGGCTCAATGGTGCGAAGGCCATTTGCACCACCGACACCTTCCCCAAGCTCACTTCAAAGGAGTTTACCATTGGATCCACTACTTACCGCATTGCTGGTCTTGCCAAGGGTGCTGGTATGATCCACCCCAACATGGCTACGCTGCTGGGATTTTTTGTCACTGACGCAGCAGTCTCGCCCAAGGCTCTTAAGTCGATTCTGAAGTACGCAACTGACAGAAGTTTCAACTCTATTTCTGTTGACGGTGACACCTCGACAAACGATACCATTGCTGCTCTTGCTAATGGTGCCGCAGGCGGTGAAGTTATCGAGGAGGGCTCCGAGGGCTACGAGGTCCTGAAAGAGGCCATTACTTCTTTTGCCGAGGAGCTTGCACAACTCGTTGTTCGTGACGGTGAGGGCGCTACCAAGTTCGTTACCATCAATGTTACCGATGCATTGACCTACGAGGATGCAAAGAAGGTTGCATCAACTATTTCGACCTCGCCTTTGGTCAAGACTGCTTTATACGGTAAAGACGCCAACTGGGGCCGCATCCTGTGTGCGACCGGCTATGCAGGCGTGCCCGTTGAACCCACCAAGACTAATGTGTCATTCGTGCCCGTCGACGGCACCCCCGAGCTTAAGCTGTTGGTGAACGGTGAACCCGAGAACGTCGACGAGGAACGTGCTAGCGAAATTTTGGCCGAAGAGGATGTTGTGATCAATGTCTCGCTAGGCACCGGCGGTGGCCAGTCTGCCAAGTTCTGGACGTGCGACCTGAGCCACGAGTACGTGACCATCAACGGTGACTACCGCTCTTAAACACGTTATTTAGACGTATAATTGTAATTCATGTGTTTTAAAACTATTTATAACGCCAAAAAGCTGCAAAAAACGCGTAAATTCATGTTGGTGACACGCTAATTCGGGTCAGTTGTGATGTCCCGTAGTAAAGCGTGAAAACCTTAAATGTCAAAGCCTGTGGTTTTTTTTTTTTCTGCGCCGCTGCCAATTTAGTTTCTTTCTTTTTCCAAAACACTCGTCCACGCACGTCGCCAAAACATCGTCATCGCCAGAACAACCAGCCTGACGCGTGCTTCTCAAGGCTGCCAAATCTTCTTGTTTGAATTCTACTTTCACGATTTTTAACTATGCAAAACACTGGCATCACTAACGGAAGTATTTCCAGCGAGCAATTACAGCGATACCAGCAGCTGCTGGCGCGTCAGGAGCAGCTCCGGCGTCAACAGCTTCAGCAGCAGCTTCAGCAGCAACAACAACAGCAACAACAACAACAACAGACGCATCTTAATAACCAAAACGCTATTTACAGTCAAATGCAAAAAAACGGCTACCCACGGACCGGTGGTAGCAATCCAGTTGTAAGCCAACAGCAACAAGCGCTGCCGCGCCAGCCGGCAAGAACTTACAATCAGCAACAGCAACAGCCAAATCAGCTACAGCGGCAGCAGCAGCAGCAGCAACAGATGCAGCAGACTCTCCAGCCAGAGCCGCAGGCACCAACTACTGTTGCTGATCCTAAGTCTCTTGAGCTGTCAGCACCAGATGATATTCTTGCTTTGATTGACGAGCTCAAGAACCTCGACGAGCCCGAGCTCGACCGTCTAAAGGACGTGATTGCAGCCGATGCCCGCGATGAGCTTGAGATCCAAAAATCTGCCCAGAAATTCAACTCGCTCTTGAAGCGCAAACGCGCCGAACTCAGCTACTACAACCAGATCATCCCCTACCGGCAATCACAGCCCGGCGCGATCTTTGATGGCGGCTATTCCGGCTATGGTAATTCATGGACCGGTGGGCAATTTCGCATTGCGTACCCACGCGAGCGCAAGCGAAACAAGCGTGTGTCGCGTGAGCTCAACTTTTCGACGACGCAGATCGAGGAAATTGCTGATACGCCCGAAGCGCTCGTGCCGATCCGACTTGACTTGGATCTTGACAAGTACCGATTGCATGACACTTTCACATGGAATGCCAACGAGAAAACGGTAACCGTGGCACAGTTTGCTGAGAATCTTGTTGAGGACTTTCATTTCCCGCTAAGTGTATCGACCAACGTTGCCACGGCCATCAACGAGCAGCTTACGGATTTCCACCCACATACCTTTTGCGACATTACGGGGCCCAAATACGCAGCCACGTCGAACTTTCGCGATGAAGACATGCGTATTTTGATTAAGCTTGATATTACTGTTGGCCAGCACAACCTCATTGACAAGTTTGAGTGGGATATCAATTGTCCCGAAAATAGCCCCGAGGAATTTGCTGAGGTTCTGTGCCAGGAACTCAATCTCTCAGGCGAGTTTTGCACGGCGATCGCACACGCCATCCGCGAACAGCAACAGCTATTCACTAAATCTCTTTTGCTCGTGGGCCATCAGTTTGATGGCTCACCCATTGCTGACGAAGATATTCGCCGCGAGTTCTGCCCCTCAGTGACAACCGACTTCCTTAGGGCCAAGAGCCATGTCAAGGAATTCCAGCCTGTACTTTTCCAGATTGACAACAATGAGCTTGATCGCCAGGACAGAGATCGTGACCGCGAGAGCCGGCGCAAGCGGCGCCAGGGCCGTGCCGGACGTCGTGGCGGTCCCGCGTTACCCGATTTCCACGAGCTTATTCGTACTTTCCGCACGCCAGTCTACTCCTCCATGCTGCCAGGCGCTGTCGACCGCAACATGGATCTTTTCCGCAAGCAGGAGGAGCTGCGCACGGCGCAGGAGGAAGAAGACAACGCTGCTGGGTTTGTTGCCTCTGGTGCTAGCACCGCTACCGGCATGGCTGGATCGGCGAGTAGCAGCCCGACCCCATTTGCGCACACGCCACCGCGCCGTGGCCGCCCCTCGGCCGCGCAACTTGCCGCGAATGCCGCTGCGGGAATCTCACACGGGCGCGTTGGCCGGCCCCCGCTCAACCGTAACGCGGACCAATCGGCCCAGCTTCGGCAACAAGCGGTCTTCCGCGCCAGCCTCGAACAAGCGCATCATCATCATCCTCACAATCAGAACGAGAATCAATCACTTGTGGTCAAGCTCAAGGTCCCGCGGTTACGCGAGTTCTTGGATCAGCTCTCGCGTACAAAATTTACCACAATTGCGTAATACGCGTTTGAGGGATGCTATATTTTTTGTCTCTTAATTTATCCTTTTTTTGTTTTGTTTTTGTTAATCATTATTATTACTATTATTTTTATTGTTTTGTATAATCCGTTTAGTGTACCATATTTTATACCACAAGAACAACTTTTTTTTTGCCTTGTTTTTGAACTGTGCTGTAGATGATGATGGTGTTTTGGTGGATGATTATCCATTAAAAATTAGTATACGCCAACAAAAAAATAAAAAAAAAGGGACATGACTATACAAATACATTTACAATATACAAGGAATCTAGCAGACAAAAAAAACCATCCTCTACACACACACACATAAAAGAGAGAAAATGATATAACGCTTAGATGGTGAGCAGTCTGACGGCCTCCTCGACGCCGTTAGAGCGCGCAGCAAGCTTGGCCTTGAGATAATCGACGACCTCAGCAATAGGCACATCGACACCCTGGTCGGCCTCCTCGCCCAGACCCAGTTCCTTAACCTTGACGACACCCTTGGTGTACTCGTCCTGACCCAGGATGACCGAGAAGGGGCAGCCAGTCTTTTCTGCCGCCTCGAATTGCTTCTGGGGCTTGGGCTTGGTCTTGTAAAGGAACTCAGCCTCAATGCCGCCGAGCCAGAGCTGTTTGGTCACGGCCATACGCTCCTTCAAAAATCCGTCCCAGGAGGGACCACCGCCAAAGGCCATGACGTAGACCTGGGTCGACGTGGGGCGCACTTGGTCAACAAGGCCAGCCCGGGCCTTGATCAACGAGAAAAGGCGCTCAATGCCAAATGAAATACCAACACAGGGGATGGACGCATTCTTTTTGCTGCTGCCAGCAAACATGCCGACAAGGTTGTCGTAGCGGCCACCAGCCATGATGGAACCAACACCAACGTTCTCGGAGTTGTCCTCATCCTCCTCTGCGGCCTTGGACTTGCTCTTCTTCTTGCTCTTCTTCTCCGCAGCGGCCTTGGCAGCAAGCTCCTCCTCAGTAGGCTTGGGGGGTGGCGCAGATGCCGCGGTGACGACCTCGTAAATGATACCGGTATAGTAGTCAAGGCCTCTAGCCAGCGAGAGGTCGAATGAGAGATGCTTGGTGATGCCAAAGGCCTCAAGGTAGCCGTAGACAGTGGTCATCTCCTTGATACCAGCAGAGGCAGAGGCATTGCTCATGAGAGCCTCATCGGAGGAAAGCTTGTCGAGGACCTCCTTAAAAGTACCCTTTATGCGGACGTACTCACCAATCTTGTCGGCTACCTCTTCAGGCTGGTTCTTGTCAACAACCATCTCCTTCTTGACGTCCTCCCAGGGGAGCTTGTCCAGCTTGTCAACAGCACTGGAGACCTTTCTGACGTCCTCTTCTTTCACACCGCATTGCTGGAAAAGACCATCGAGAATCTTTCTGTGATTGATCTTGATGGTAAAATCCTGGATACCCAGGGCCGTGAGACCCTCAACGGCAATGGAGAGAACCTCGGCATCGGGAACCATGCTCTCGTAGTCACCAGCAATATCAAAATCGCACTGGTAGAACTCACGCATGCGGCCCTTAGTCATGGCGGGCTGGTCACGGCGGTAGACCTTAGCGATATGGTAGCGCTTGATGCTCTGGATACCGTTCATGGCAACAAATCTGGCAAACGGCACAGTAAGATCATATCTCAGCGAAGTGAGCTCACCACCCTGATCTTCGAGGTTGTAGATGAGTTTAGAGTCTTCACCGTACTTGCCGGACAGGATTTCACGAAGCTCAAACACAGGGGTATCAATGGTGACACCACCGTGACGCTTAAAGACCTTAGTGATGGTGTCGAAAATGGCGTTTCTCAAAACCATGTCCTTGTCGGACCAGTCTTTAGTACCCTTGGGAGTCTTAAGAGTGAATTGCTGAGCAGCGGCCTTCTTACTGGCCTTCTTCTCCTTGGGAGCGGGCGCAGGGGCGGCGGCAGCGGGTTGCGTAGATTCAGACATGAGGTTTCTTGATAAGTATTGCTTGCGATAGGGTAACGGGGGAAAAACCGAAGACAGTAGAATAGAACGAACGACAACGGCAGGAGGCTTAACGCAAAAAAAAAGTCTTCTGCTAAGCATATACTTGGGAGAGTAAGAGATGCACGGATGTCGGGTCAGAGCTCGAGATGATGCGATGAAAAGAAAAAAATGGGTGGTGAAAGAGCGTCCGTGATTTTGACTTGTCGCTACTTGGAAAATTTTCTAAGCGAAGATGAAGAGGGTTTGACCTGACTCTTTTTTGGGGCATAAATTTGCACAGGATTACCAAACTAGGTAAAGGTTGCTGTAGCAACAGAAATACCCCTTTGGGAATCGTAAACAAAAACATGAACGGTTCCATTTCGACCCTCAACAACCCTCGTAAGTACTGCTGGTTAAGAGCCCCGGCGACAACAACAGGTGCCTTCAAGATAGACATGAGCGATACTACAAATACAGAGCCCTCCAAGGACAACAACCAGAAGTCAGGGGGCAAGCTACCTGTTTTTCTAAGACTCAAGCCCAAGAGTGTCAAGGCCACCGCTGCCGATAGGGTCCTCAAGATCGACCTCCCCGAATCATCACGGGTCGTCATGGGCAACAAGGAATACAACTTTGACCAAATATTTGACGAGGATGTTACACAGATTGACCTCTACAAAAAGGCTTTATTCCCTCAGATTGAGAACGTGCTTGAGGGCCACGACAGTCTGTTCTTTACCATGGGAGCCTCAGGCTCCGGAAAGTCGTACACAACGCTGGGCACTAAGACTACACCGGGCATGGTGCATCTGGCGGTCAACACACTCTTTCGGTCTCTGCAGGGGCATCTTGGTGACTACGAAGAGATTGAACGTGCTAGCGAGAGCACCAACCCAGACAAGACCTCGACAACGATTGAGGCCAGCTTGTTCCTTGACTGGACCAAGGACAATCTACAAAAACCTGCGTTTGCGGATGAATCTCTCTGCGATGAAAAAGTCAAGATTGACAAGGCCGGGGCTTATGGCGTTTACATTTCAATGGCCGAAATTTACAACGACAAGGTGTTTGATCTGTTTGAAGAAACCAGCTTAAACAAGAAGCGAACAGCATTGAACGTCAACACGGACCCGTACACACGCAAGACGTTTCTAGCAGGGATTACCAAGATTTTTGCTGCCAACGAGCAGGAGGCGTACCGCGTACTTGAACGCGGACAAAAGCTGCGCACAAGCCACTCAACGGGGTCAAACGACACGTCAAGTCGCTCGCACGCCTTCACCTGCTTTGAGCTCAAACACAAGGACACTCACAATGTGGTCAACACCTCGCTGCTTACTATTGCTGATCTTGCTGGCACCGAGCGCAACAAGCTTGCCAAGACCGCCGGTAACCGGTTTCAGGAAAGCTGTGCCATCAACCAGTCGCTCATGCTACTGGGCCAGTGCCTAGAGCTGCAACGAACCGACGAAAAACGTAAAGGCGCGCTGATGATGAATGAATTCCGCAGCTGCAAACTGACTCACGTTTTACTTTCAAATGCATTTTTACCCGCGTCAACGCAGAAATCAATGCTGATGGTGACGGTAGATCCGTTTGGCGACGCGAATTCGATTGCACAGATTTTCCGCTACGCAACAGCTGCGCAGGATATTCCTGAGCCGCCCCCGACACCGTCGCGATCCAGGTCGCAGCTGGGCAGCCCGGTGCCGCGGCCTCTATCGCGCGCGGGGAGCCAATCGCCAACCAAAGGCCATCGCGGCGGTAACGACGTATTCACGCGGTTAATGTCCGAGACTCCAAGACCGCGACTACAACATGGAGGGGCTAGCCATCCGCACACGGCAACCTCGCCGTCGCATACTTCAACTCTAGCTGAGTCAAAAGCCATTGCTGAACTTTCGTCCACTGATAATGAAGACGATCACCCGTCAGTTGAGGTGTGCTTGGAGCGAATTGCTGAACTTGAGGCCAAGCTTGAAAAATCTGAGCAACGGTGCATTGAGATTGAGGACGAGGTGCGACTCGAAATGGCCGAGGAGATGGAAACGCGGTTAGACGAATTGAAGGAAAGCTATCTTGATGACCGCGATTCGGGCGCGCAGATTGAGCAGGAGCATATTGACAAGAAGATTCGGATTGCAGTCGACTCGATTCGCGAAGTGGGGCGGGTAGAAACGCGGCGGCGCGTGGCGCACCTGGAGGATACCATTGAGTCACTAGTGCGCGAAAACATGGCGCTCAAGGCCAAGAATGACCAGTTCCAGGCCTTAATTTTGGCGCAAGCCGGGAGCTCCAGCAGTACCGGAGGGGAAGAAGACGAGGGAGATGCATCTACAACGTCTGGGTCTGGCAATGCTGCCATAAAGTCCAAAAAGAAGAAACGGCTGAGGGGAAATGCCAACCAGCCAATAGTATACCCCGAGCCAGATTTGTCAGACTGATCCAGGGGTTGTGATTATTTCAACAGGTCTGTACATGGCCATTTTGCAACTTGATGGTAAATATATTTATACATATTTAAATTCACTCTAGCGTTGATATGGGAAATATCTATGTATAGCTTTTATTTTATTTTATTCTTGGGTTTGAACGTTTGAGATCGTCGTTTCCATGAATTTTATTTCACGGAGCCAGAGACACCAGTACAAAATCCGCGAATATGGAAGTAGTATATATATACGTAAATTTGATTATAGTTTGGAGGTTTTTATTTTATTATTATTACTATTTTTATTACAGCGTGGACCTAAACACCAACCCGGGCTTTGGGTCAAGGGCGACCTGAAGCTACAAGAAACGGAGAGGGCTTCATGGATTTCTTAGTTTCCTCAGTGTACATTGATATTTGTTTCCGTTCCTCTACCATCTTTAATCGAGAAACTGATGGCAACTTTTTGACGTAAGGATAATAAACTGATTTGCTACCTAGGTATGAACATTCCCAGCTGTCAAATAAATAACCGTTTTTTTTTTTTTGGCCAAATATGAACGAGTACAGCTGTCTAAGACGAAAAAAAATGAAACACTAGTCATGTCAATTAGTTATACTAAAGCAAACATCCATTAGTGGTCTAGCTGAAAAGAGTTGTTCGCGAAATCCACGGTTTTCTTTGTTTTTCATTTTCTTATTCTAGCAGCAGTAGTGACAACTACCCACCGTAACACAGCCGCATGGACTCAAAGAGCAAAGCCATGAAACAAACAAAAAGAAACAAGCAGTATTCTAAACTCGTGGTGGATGTGCGCCACCCGCTGGCAATGATGAATTTTTGTTTTTAGTTGTCCATGACAAGTGATAACAAGTCCAGTGAAAAAAAAAGGGCGAGCTCATCGGGCATTAGCTGGCGTTGACAATTAACATGGGCAAAAGGCCAGCCATTTGTTTCAAAATATGAAAATTAAAAAAATGGGGGGCTTCTATATTTTGATTTGGTTTTTTTTTTTTTTTTTTTTTTCTTTCTTGGGATGCAGAAACCTCCACATACATGTGACTACAGATATGGCTGCTTTATCCCTGCGAACTGGGTTAAACACATGGAGAAGCTACAGGACCCATCTGTAAGCAATTTGACCACCAGTGTGTTTATATATATGGATATAGAAACAAAGACACTATGGAGGCGTTATATGACACGCTGACTTTATGAGCTGGTCACACAAACTTCTAAATGAATAATCGCAATCAATTTTTCCAAGATTAAAAAATACTGTAGTTTTGTAAATGTCAAAACCCTGAATCAAAAGAAGGGTGTTATTTGATGAATGTGAAATTGGTTTAATATAAACAGATGTGACTGATACTAATGGTTCCGTGACTGCGAATTCACGAGCTTTAAAATAAGGTAATCATCATTAGTAATTAAATCTCGACTGGCTGCATCCATAAAGCTAATCGTGTGCCAGCTGGTCTTCTTGGGATTATTATTCGCCTTTGCTCGAGTCGGAGGCACCACAAGGCTTGTCTATTTTTGATTGGTCCTTTGACCCCAATAAAACTGACGGTAATGACATTCTAGATCACGGTCTAGGTCCTTTGTTGCCGCTAACACCAAACTCAGTTAGACCAAGCTCCGAATAGGCCTCCTCATTCGGACCCAATTCGACCGCCCAGACTTGCTACTGCTGCTGCTGCTGCTGCTGGTTTTGGTACCAAACGGACCCGTTTTAAGGGGCTCCTTGGTGATTATAAAGCCTCAGTGTCCACTTCAGCATGACTCCTCCACATTGCAATCTGACCCATCTAATAAACTACTACATTATTATAACCTTAGATATCGTTGTGTCAGATACCAATAACCACGGACCCTTCCCCGCAGTCCTCTCCCGGATCAGAACGCCGCGGTAATAGAAATGTATATATACATATGTGCCTATGCATTTTCTATCTACGTGTCTATGGCTCTTTTTTACCCGGTTGGTCAATGTCTATGCCGTCCGGATTATCCTGGCACTGATGATGAAGTAATCAAAAATAAAAATAACAAAAGAAAAGAGATATCGTGGGTGTCTGCGCAGTAAATAAATAAAAATAAATAAAAATAAAAAAATAAAAAATAAATTAAAAAAATAAAAAATTCTAAATTGTCGATACTGCCGTGGGTAAACTTTTTTTTTTCTTTCACATGAAAACCGTTCACTACTTGCGCAAGTCACTGTAATGGCTGATCCCTTCACCGACCCCACAGCAGCAACAACAACTCCCAGCCTCCATTGCTCTTTTGTCCTTTGCGTTTCTAATCACCACCACTACTCTTCACGACAACCATTGCCCTTCACCACACACACTCAGACAAGAACCCACGATCCCACATTCGCGTCATGGCCCACGCAGTGTCACTTCTGTGGCCAAACTACTCTGGTATCCTCAAAGAAATCTTCAAGGACCCTGAGTCCTTTCGACGCACCGTCACAACTTTATCGCGGCGCTACCGGACGTCACTGGCTGGTCTTGTTTTTATTGTCATTGCCGCCCTCGTTGCAGCCAAGCGGTTTTACTCTAAATCAAAGCAACAAAAACGACCCGGCCTTTCTCAGCGCCAGAGCTCAGCCGTGATCCTCAAGGATGGCTGGTCACGCGAAATCTACGTTCCAAATAACGGCAAGCTCTCTCGCGTTGTCATCTCACCTACCAAACCCATCACATTCCAGGCTCACCGTCGCCTCTTCTTTGACCCCATTGCCAACAATACTCATAAACAAATTGGCGTGAACAAAAAGTTCCTTCACCAGTTTTCGGCCATCTGGGCCATTCTAGTGCCACGCTTCCGCTCCAAGGCATCAATGCTACTGCTCATTCATACACTATTTCTATTTGTGCGCACATACTTATCACTCGTCGTTGCAAAGCTTGATGGTCGCATTGTGCGCGATCTAATTGCTGCTAACGGTACTGGATTTATAAAAGGACTCGTTTATTGGCTGCTTATTGCTATCCCAGCTTCTTACACCAACTCTATTATCAAGTTTCTTCAGTCCAAAGTTTCCCTTGAATTCCGCACCCGTCTCGTGCGCTACATTCATGACATTTACCTTGACGATACGCTAAACTTTTATAAAGTGTCCAATATTGATGGCGGCATTGAGGGAATTGACCAGTACATCACTGCCGACCTCATCAAGTTCTGTGATGCTGCCGCATCGCTATACTCCAACCTTGGTAAACCAGCAGTGGATTTTATGATCTTTTCATACCAGCTCCGCCGTAACCTGGGGCCTCTGGCAGTTGTTGGTATCTTTTCCAATTACTTCGCCACGGCATGGCTGCTCAAGGCTATGGCTCCGTCGTTTGGCCTGCTGACTTCCGTTGAAGGCCGTCTCGAGGGTGAGTACCGTAACGCACACTCAAAACTCATAACCAACGCGGAGGAAATTGCATTTTATGATGGCACTGCGCTTGAGCGCTCCATTCTTATTAAAACATACGCGCGACTTGCGTCTCACATCCGGGCCATCCTTCGCATAAAAGTCTCGTACATTATGTTCGAGGACTTTATCATCAAGTACTCGTGGTCCGCCTTGGGCTACCTTTTCTCCAGTCTCCCTGTGTTTTTGCCCAACTGGAGTGGCGACGATGCCAAGACAGAAATGGCACCCTCATTAAAAGCAGCCAACAAGGACTTTCGTGAGCGTGACCGCATGAAGCAATTTATTACCAACAAACGTCTCATGCTCTCCCTGGCGGACGCTGGAAGCCGCATGATGTACAGCATAAAGGACTTATCAGAGCTGGCTGGATACACAGCACGTGTGTACTCGATGCTGGCAACTCTGCACCGTGTGCATGCCAATGCCTATGGCAACAAGAATCCACAGGTCAGGGCTCGCAAGCAACACAAGATCAAGCTCTACTCTTTGGAAGACGTACAAGGCACCATGCATGAAGGATTTGACGGTATTCGATTTGAGCACACGCCAATTGTAGTACCGGGCCTTGGCCGTGACCTTAGCGCGGGCGAGCTGCTCGTGAAAGACCTTAATATTCGCATCAATCCAGGTGAGCACCTGCTAATCTCGGGATCCAACGGCACTGGCAAGTCGGCTGTTGCCCGGGTTCTTGGTGGGCTTTGGCCTGTTTTCCGCGGGCTCGTGTCCAAGCCGCTAAATAAAGATATTAGTTTCTTACCTCAGAAGCCATATCTTTCAAACGGGTCGCTACGTGAGCAGATCATATACCCATCGTCAGAGATTGAAATGTACGAAGCGGGCAAGACCGATGCTGACTTGTTGGATATCTTGCGGATGGTGCGACTAGAGTACTTGCCGGACCGCGAGGGAGGCTGGAATACAAAGAAGCAATGGAAGGATGTGTTTAGTGGCGGCGAGAAGCAGCGGGTTATGTTTGCGCGAATTTTGTACAAGCAGCCGCGCTTTGCTGTTATTGACGAGGGCACGTCGGCGGTCTCATCGGATGTCGAGGGCCTCCTGTACGAAACGTGCCAAAAGCTGGGAATCACGCTCGTGACCATCTCGCACCGGCCGTCGCTGCTGCGCTACCACAAGGCGCAGTTACGGCTTGGCGAGGGCGCGCATGGTGACGAGTGGGTGCTGGAGCAGACAGGCACGGACGAAGCGCGGCTTTCCGTGGAGCGCGAGATTGCGGAACTGGAGGAGCAGCTAGGTAAAATTGATGAGCTCAAACATCGGCGCACTGAAATCGCCGACATTTTGCTGGGCAAGAAGACTGCAGGTAACTCTGGAGTATAGCTTATGAAGATGTAACTTACGATATGAAACATAATTTGTTTTAAAAAAGAAAAAAAAAAGAGTTTTTTGCTTTTTTGTGATTCATCATCAGGCTGCGCTTATGTGAAAGATGACAAATAATGATTTCCCCGCAAATTAGAAATGCTAAAAGTCAAAACAAAAGGGCCTCCAATGAACCTTTTGAATTATTATAAACCCGAACTCTCTGGACCGAATGGAATTTGATTTTTCTTTTTTTTTTTTTTTTTTTTTTTTTTTTTTTTTTTTTTTTTTTTTTTTTTTTTTTTTTTTTTTTTTTTTTTTTTTTTTTTTTTTTTTTAATTTTATAATAATTTTTTTTTTTTTTTTTTTT
>Ga0160505_100442_pt1 | contig 24028 bp, 17 predicted proteins | sample DIDeMG_FD_108225 | JGI IMG/M metagenome (GOLD analysis project Ga0160505, IMG submission 108225) | Enriched chicken feces microbial communities from UW Madison campus, WI, USA - DID2874_E49_Stillage MG | ecosystem: Host-associated > Birds > Digestive system > Large intestine > Fecal ... | reverse complement strand
TTTAAGATTGGAAATGCGTTAGAAATTTCTTTCTCTCGAATTCAGTCTAATGCATTGGTGGAATTTGAAAGGTTTCAGAGGAGGTTTGTGGAACATTTCAAGTCCATAGTGCAAGAATCTACTTTAAATATTTTGAACGACCTCAAAGATTGTCTGGTGCAGCTTGATACCTGGATCAACCTTGATCAGAATGGTCTAAGATTGATTCAACTAGTCGATGAAGCGGAGAGTTATCGAAATTTGATTGATGAGTGGTCAACGAGTATCACATTAATCAAAAAAGGGCAGACTATTTTACACAAGCAAAGATTTGAGCTTCCAGCTGACTGGATTTATGCTGAACAGCTTGAGAACAAATTGTCAAATGTGAGAATTCTTCTTGCCGCCCGAGACGAGACCATTCAAGCCAACAAGAGTACATTTGTTTTACGCTTGAGAAGTGAGATATCGACTAATTCTGATTCACTAGCTACTTTGCGTCAGCAGTGGTCTTCGAAGAAGCCCATTTCTGGAGACTTGGCCCCTTTAGATGCATTGAATTTGTTAACTAAATTTCAGAAACAATGCAATGAGTTTTCTAGGGTGTCATCAGTTTTGGAGCGTGTTGCTGTCGTTCTTGAAGTGGAATACGACCCAATCGACAATATTACTGAGGTGGAACGAGAAATCAAGGACCTAGAGGTTGTATGGTCAACTCTCCAATCATATTGGAAATCTCTCGAGGATATCAAATTGCAGGAGTGGGAGGAAGTCCATGGTAGAACTCTCAAGTCCCTGCTTGAAAGTATATTAACTGAGACGAAGTCTGCGCCTTTGCTAGTTCGTCAATACTCCGCCTTTGACGACCTTCAAGAGCTAGTCAAGGGATACCTAAAGATATTTCCAATTCTTTCGGAATTAAAGAATTCATCTGTCAAGCAGAGGCATTGGGATAACATTTTCAAACTTACCGGTTATACCCACAAATCGAAAAAATTATTAGTTACAGATGTTTTGGGAATCAACTTTGATTTGCATGAAGTGATTATCAAAAACATTATCAACCAAGCAAATGGTGAACAAATTATCGAAGAGGGTCTTCAATCGATTGAGCAAGAGTGGGCACTGATTGTTTTCGAAACCTTCAGTTTTGAAGGCAAATGCAGATTAATCAAGAATTGGAATTCTTTATTTGATCAATGCCTGTCCAATCTAAACACTTTGAGTAGTATGAAGAACTCAACTTATCACAGTCCATTTGAAGCGGAGAGGAGCAGCCTTGAGCTCAAATTGAATAACCTCTACAATCTTTTGAATGTCTGGATAGAAGTCCAAAGACAATGGGTTTACCTTGACGGTGTATTTGGAAATGCAAAGGAAATAAAGATGTCATTACCCGTGGAAGCATCTCGTTTCAATAACATTTCTTTTGAGTACCTTGCCTTGCTAAAAAGAGCCAGTCAGTTCAACTTGGTTATGGAGGTTCTCTCAATACCTAATATTCAAAGCTCCATGGAAAAGCTTTCAGATGCTTTACTGAAAACTCGAAAGGGTTTGACAGAATACCTTGAAAGGCAACGAGATCTTTTTCCAAGGCTTTATTTCGTGGGTAATGACGATTTATTGGAGCTTATTGGAAGTTCAAATATTATTGATGCGAATAAGCATTTGAAGCAAATGTTTGCTGGCATCGCTAGTATCTGTTATGACCTGAGTTCATCAACTATAACGGCAGTCATCAGTCCTCAAGGTGAGGTCCTTGATCTCGATACTCCAGTTTCTTTAATCAAATTTCGGGAATTGACCCATTGGTTGAGCGAGCTTGAGAGCCAAGTCAAGTTGACTCTTGCAAGCCAGATCAAGAAAGCTATCGAAGCAATCGGTCCTTGCATCTCTGGCGGAGACATCAAGCGGGAGGAGTTACTAGCAAGCATAGAGCTGATCGCAAACCAGGCTATTGTGATCGCATCTCAAGTTCACTTCTCAAGAAATGTCGAAGATAGCCGATTTCATGACAACGAGCTTCAAGTTCAGTCCCGCTTTCTTCAAGATTTCGTGCGTATTTTAACTGAATCTATTTTTGAGAGGAGAGACACGCTTTCCAGACATAAGGTACGATCTTTGATCATAGAAATAATTCACCAACGAGACTATGTGTCACTTCTTTTGGATCTTCCATTGCCCGAAAGAAGTGCAGCTTGGAGTGCTTTGCAAAGGTTTCACTATGACGAAAGTGTCGATATGCCCTTCAAAAGGCTATCAGTCGTGCAAGGGAACTTTGAATTCGAGTACGGGTACGAGTACCAAGGAGTTGTTGAAAGATTGGCATCCACTCCGCTTGTTGACAAATGCTTCTTGGCAATGTCTCAGGCTTTGGCTCAGAAGCTAGGAGGTTCACCTTTTGGTCCAGCAGGAACTGGTAAGACTGAATGTATAAAGGCACTTGGAAGCAATCTTGGACGGTTGGTTCTTGTTTTCAATTGCGATGATACTTTCGACTACCAATCCATAGGGCGCATTTTACTTGGTATTTGCAAAGTTGGCTGTTGGGGTTGCTTTGACGAATTCAACAGACTCGACACCAAAATTTTGAGTGCCATCTCGACCCAAATTGAAAACATTGAAACCGGACTTCAACAAAGCACCTTTGTCGAAGTGTCCGGCAAAAGTGTTGATATTCACCCCGACACAGGTCTATTTGTGACAATGAATCCAGGGTATGTTGGAAGAAATGAACTTCCTGAGAACCTAAAGAAGCTTTTTAGAGCATTTGCTATGGATCAGCCTGATAAAGAAATCATTGCTGATGTTATTCTCGCTTCTCAATGCTTCACTTACTCGCGAGAAATTGCCAATTTGTTGATTCCCTTTTTCACCGATCTCGACTCAACTATTTCTCGTCAACCTCACTATGACTTTGGTTTGAGAACCATCAAGAGTATTTTGACAAAATGTGGCACTTCTCGTCAAGAGCAGATAGCCATTTCGAATCCTAGGATTGACCGTGAGTTCGAACTTGGGGTACTAGTAAAGAGTTTGAGGGAGTCTATAGCTCCAAAGCTAGTCAAGGAAGACGTGAGTGTATTTGAGGCTCTTTTAAACAAACATTTTGCTGGTATCATCTACCACAATGAGATCCAGGGGGAGTTTATCAAAGAGCTAGAATTATATTGTTCCGAAAATGCTCTTGACATGACTGAGGCATTCATTGATAAGGCTTGGCACATTTTGCAAATTCAAGAGAATCACCACGGTTTTATGTTAGTTGGGGAAGCTGGCTCTGGGAAAACTACCACATATAAAGCTGCTCTTAGCGCCCTTTCTAAATTCGACAAAAGGAGCCATGATGTGTTCGTCATTGATAGCAAGACAATCTCTAAGGAGGATCTCTTTGGCTCTCTTGATTTTATCACTCGAGATTGGACCGATGGTGTGTTTACTAAAATTTTGAGAGCTGTCATTGCTAATTTGAAAGGTGAGCAAAAGAGACGAACATGGATAGTATTCGATGGAGACATCGATCCAGAATGGGCCGAGAATTTGAATAGTGTTCTTGATGACAACAAAATCTTAACTTTACCTAATGGAGAAAGATTGGAACTCCCACCAAACGTCAGAGTCATATTTGAAGTTGACAGCTTGGAATACTGTACTCTTGCCACAGTTAGTAGATGTGGAATGGTATGGTTTGATCGTTCAATGATTTCTATTGAAAGCGTGTGGAAGCAGAATCTCGACGTCCTTAAGAAGGCTCAAGTGACCTTGGTCGAATCTATGGAAGATATACTTCAAAGAGAAAGAACAATTCGGCTTATTGGAAAGATTATCAGCTTGACTTCTGATGTCCTCAAAACATTTCAGTTCGCTGAGATAACTTCTCATGTCAGTGGGTACAGTCACATCATGAATTTTGACGAACTTCGTGCTGCCACTGCTTTTATCACGCATTTTGGATCTCAGCTTGCATCATTAGTTCGCTTTAGACAGAACTCAGATAACAACTTCTCGGACGACTTCGAGCAATTCACGTCCAAAGCAATACTTTTAGCTTTTGTTTGGGCTTTCGCCGGTGCCTGTTCTGGAAAAGACAGAGATGATTTTGGAAAATATATTAGTGCTTTTAGTGCATTCAAGAACATTGATGTACCTCCCAACGTTCTTGAGCACCATGTTTGTCTCGAGGACTTTTCCTGGGAAAGTTGGTCCGCCCTGGTCGAGACTGTTGATCTTGAACCTCACCACGTCTTAGATTCGAGAACGATTGTTCCTACGGTTGATACCGCGATGCATGAATCATTGATTTCTGGGGTCATCAACACTCACTCGCCGCTTATACTTTGTGGACCACCTGGATCGGGAAAAACAATGACTTTATTAAGAGCATTGAGAGACTCGCCAGATTTGGATGTTATCTCAATGAACTTCTCCAAGGATACGTCTCCTGAAGCTTTGTTGAACACTCTTGAGCAGTATTGCGAATACAAGAAGACAAGTAATGGCGTTGTTTTGATGCCTAGGACCACTGGAAAATGGGTTGTTGTCTTTTGTGATGAAATCAACTTGCCAGATCTTGACAAATACGGTACTCAACGAGTGATTTCCCTCTTGAGACAGATGGTTGAGCATGGCGGATTTTGGCGTACTTCTGATTATTGTTGGGTATCTCTTCAGAACATACAGTTTGTTGGTGCTTGTAATGATCCTAATGATCCAGGAAGACATGTTATGTCCCCACGATTTATGAGACATACGACAATCGTGATGGTTGATTACCCAGGGATGGCTTCTTTGAAGCTGATCTATACAACCTTCAACAGGGCGAGCCTCAAGTGTGCACCAAATTTAAGGACATTCGTTGAAGCTCTTACAATGGCGATGCTTGACATTTTCCAAGAAAACAAGGAACGATTTACTCCAAGAATGAAAAGTCATTATATTTACTCTCCCCGTGAACTAACTCGATGGTGCAGAGGTATCTTGGAAGCACTCATGTCTGTCCAATATGGTGACATTTCAAGTCTTGTCAGATTGTGGTTCCATGAAGGGTTAAGACTCTTCTATGATAGACTAGTAGAAGATCAAGAGAAGAAATGGTGCAAAGATATTTTCTGGAAAATTGCTCAGAAATCATTCCCTCATGTGAATCTTGATGTTTCTCTTAAAGAGCCTATACTTTTCTCGACCTGGTTGACATCTGATTATCGGTCTACAGATGAGGAAGAATTGCGACAATTTGTTAAACAAAGATTGAGAGTTTTCAGTGAAGAAGAGCTTGACGTTGAGTTGATACTCTTTGAGGATCTATTGGATCATTCGCTTAGAATTGATAGAGTCCTTAGGCAACGCCAAGGACACATGATTCTAGTTGGCCCAAGCACAAGTGGCAAAACCACCTTGACAAAGTTTGTTGCATGGATGAATGGACTTCACGTTGTTCAACTTCGTGTTCATACTGGATTCACGATTTCTCAATTTGAATCTGTTTTGAGAAGTATTTTGATGAAGTGCGCCAAGGGTGAAAAGGTCTGTTTCCTCATTGACGAATCCAGTATTCTTGATACTTCATTCATTGAGAGAATGAACTCACTTTTGGCTAATTCAGAAGTCCCTGGTTTATTCGAAGGTGAAGATTTAGCTGCGGTCTATAAATTGTGCGCTTCAGAATCTTCTGCTCAAGGATTAATTCTCGATAGTGACGATGAACTATACGAGTGGTTTACTCAACAAATTTCTGAAAATCTTCATGTTGTTTTCACTGTCAGTGATATTAACAAAGATAAAATGCCTCAGGTGAGTTCCTCTCCGGCATTATTCAATAGATGTGTCATGAGTTGGATGGGTGATTGGTCAGAGTCTGCATTGACTGAGGTGGCATCCTCAATCATAGGCGGTATTCCACTTGATTCATCAGATTATCAAGTTCCAGCTCAAGTTGAAAGTACAAGACCCATGCCAATCACGAACTTAAGAGCAGCTGTGGTTGATGTACTACTTTTTGTTCACAGATCTAATTTCAGCATCAATAATCAGGTTGGCACACACAAATTCGTTGAATTCGCAGAAATGTTCTTGAAATTATTCACTAAAGGAGAATCGGAATTGGAAGAAAATCAACGACATACTAATGTTGGTCTAGACAAGCTTAAGGAAACTGTGCTTGAAGTTCGCCAGATGAGAGAAGTTCTTTCAGAAAAGAAGAAGGTTCTTGAGCTTAAGGATGCAGATGCTCGCGAGATGCTCAACAAGATGATATACGAGCAGAATGAAGCAGAAAGAAAGAGAGAGTTCTCTGTGGAAGCTAAGATTGAACTTGAGAAACAAGAAGTCGAAATCAACAAGCGAAGGGACATCGTCATGCAAGACCTCGAACTTGCAGAACCTGCGGTGTTGGAGGCCCAAAGAGGTGTTCAGAACATCAAAAAGCAGCATTTGACAGAGATGAGAAGTATGTCAAATCCACCATCTGCTGTCAAAATGGCTATGGAATCCGTTTGTATTCTCTTGGGCTACCAAGTGAATTCATGGAGGGATGTGCAGCTTATTGTTAGGAAAGACGACTTCATTGCAAGTATTGTCTCCTATGATAATGACTCACAACTCACTCCAGAAATGAGAAAATACATGGAAAATGTGTATCTTTCGAGAGCTGATTACAATTACGAGACCATTAACAGAGCAAGTAAGGCTTGTGGTCCACTCTTGCAGTGGGTAATTGCTCAGCTAAAATACTCTTCTATATTGGAGCGTGTGGGGCCATTGAGGGAAGAGGTCCTTGCGCTTGAGGAGTCCGCTACAAAGTCAAAAGTCCACTTAATTGCCATTGATGAAATGATCAATGAGCTCGAGGATAGTATCGAAAAGTACAAAAGCGACTACAGTGAGCTTATTCGTGAAGCAGAGAAAGTGAAGGTTGACATTGCCTCTATTGAACAAAAAGTAAACAGAAGTTTAAAATTAATCGAGAACTTGACCAACGAGAGAGAAAGATGGCAGAAAAGCATAAAGAATTTTACCAATATAAGAGAAAAATTGGTGGGAAATTCTTTGCTTGCTGCTGCATTTGCCATTTATTGTGGACCACTTGATCAGACTCTAAGAAAGAATCTCATAGGAAAGTGGAAACTAAAGTTGGCCGAATATAACATTGCATGGGAAGAGTCATTAATCATAACTTCAGTTTTATCAACTACAACAAACATCTCTTCATGGGAAGACAATGGATTGCCCAGAGATGAGTTGTTCAGAGAGAACTTCGCAATCAATCAGTGGACGGAATGCGCTTACATCATTGATCCAACGGGAGAGTTATTGAACGTTTTACAGAAGTCAACTTCACCTAAGAAATTAATCATCACCAGTTTCCTCGATGACTCATTCATTCGAGTATTTGAAGATGCAATGAGATTTGGAGGTCATATTTTGATTCAGAACGCAGAATCTTATAATCCAATTATTGATAGTGTTTTGAGGAAAGACATCGTTCAAAATGGAGGAAGGAAGACAATTCAATTTGGAAACAAGTCATTGGATATTCTGAGCGATTTCAGAATGTACTTGTATACGAAGGTTTCACTGATCACTGTTTCGTCATTTATTGCTTCCAGAACTACTATTTTGAATTTTTCGATCACAGGTGGAAACCTCGAGAATCAGATTTTGAATATTTCTCTTGAGCATGCGAGACCAGAGGTTTACACCAAGAGAAACGGATGTATTGCATTACAGAGTGAATATCAGATCCGCCTGCTTGGTCTTAGGAAACAATTGTTGGCGATTCTTAATGAGGTATCGGGGACCATTCTTGACAATGATGAAGTAATTGAATCATTAGAAGTGTTGGAATCTGAATCAGCAGATATTGATAAGAAGATGGAAGAGGCTGAGACTGTAATGACTGCTGTGGAGAACATCAGATTCCAGCATGCTGATATTGCCCAACATTCTAGGCATATCTTTGAAAATCTCATTGCAATCTCCAAGTTAAGTGTGTTCTACAACTTTTCGTTAGCAAGCTTCATTGACATCTTCAAAAAGGTACTCAATTCGAGTGACGCATCATTGGAGAACGGTTCCTTCATCACAAAAATGTACCAAGAAGCATATGCTTACTTTTCGCCTACCTTGCGACTGTTAGATAAGATTGCGTTTGCCATAACAATGGCCCTTTCTTACTATAGGGTTGAGATTGGTTCTCAAGCGGAGAAAAGTTTGAAGACTATCATTTCAGACCTTGTGAATAACGAAGGATCCAGCAATGTGAAGTCAATTCTCGCATCTTGTTACGCTAAGGACATGGAAATGAATCCATTGAGCGATTGGGGGAAGATAAAAGAAAGTAATGAACGGAACGACATCTTCAAGATCATCTCTCCATTCATCGAATACTTGCTCGGAATCGACAAATCAGTGTCGCTCATGGACGTGTTTGATTCGTTTATGGAGGGAGTCGTTGGAGCTGGAATTCATTCCGAGTCAGATTACAACATTCAAAAGTGGGTATCTTTCGAAAAGCTTCCTATTTTGATATCTACGTCAAAAGGATTCGATGTCTCTTACAGAGTTCACCAGGTTGCAAAAACTCTGCAAAGACAACTCAAGGTCATCTCCATGGGATCGAAAGAAGGTATTGACCGTGCAAGCAAAGAAATTGAGGAAGCGATGGTTCGTGGGCATTGGGTTCTCGTCCAGAATATACAATTAGCTACACGCTGGCTTCCGCATTTGGAGAGGAAGTTGGAAAGCATCGATTCGAAGAATAATTTTAGGCTTTTCTTGACGTGCAATTTGAATTCATACGAGATCCCTGCTGGGCTCATAGCTACGTCTCAAGTCTTGACCTACGAGACTCAACCAAACTTCAAGTTCGTGCTTCAAGAAACCTTCGATTCTATCCGCAACAAAAGGTTTGAAGGAATTGCAGCCTATAAGCATGTTTGCTTTCTTCTCTCTTGGTATCACGCTGTGATTCAAGAGAGATTAAAGTACGTGCCTGCTTCATTCACCAGAAAGCATGATTTTACTGATGCAGATGCCATAGCAGCTGCATTTGCTATAGATAAGGCGTTCGAGAAGCTTAATAGAGGGGTTGTGGATCCTGAGCTTGTTCCATGGCATGAAATCCGCACGTTGGTTGGCTCCATTATCTATGGAGGTAAGCTAGCAGATAAATTGGATGCACAATACTGCGCTGATCTTGCTTGTTTCATTTTTACGGATAAGACATATGACGAGAACTACAATCTCATTGCTAATGAAAGGACTACTGCAGCGGGGTTATCGTTGCTGGTTCCAAGTGGAAACAGCCTTGAAAATTATGAGAAGTGGATTGAGGAACTTCCAGAAACTGTTCCCTTGAGTTGGATTGGCTTGAGTGAAGACGTGAATTTTGACGTGAAACAAGAACTCGCCAGAGCTGTTACACTCAAAATCCAGCAACTAGTTTGAAGTATACGTTGCAAATATACTATAAAAGCGGAGTACTTCTCAGATATAGAGCCTACGACCTTCTCAAGCGTAATATACATTCAGAAGCCTACATACCAGTGTAACGATGCGATTTGCTGGTTTATTAGGTTTTAAGTACAAACACGACAAGCTTACTCGTCGTCCTCCTCCAAGGTCTGAGCAGCAATACGGTCCAAATCTCTCTGACCGTTCTCGGAGATTCTTCTACCACCCTTTGGCGAGATCTCAAGGACACCAATCTTCTCCAAGGCCTGGACAACTCTTCTGTTGACAGAGCCGGAAGCGTCAGCGTGCTTGCTTGGTCTGAAACCTCTGTTCTTAGCACCACCGTACAACTTGTTCAACTTACCGACACCAACCTGCTTTCTCAAGTAAACGTGTCTGGCAGCAGAGGCGGCTCTCTTGTAGAACCAAGTCTCGGCCTCCTGTGGTGGCAACTCGTTACCGGCAGAGGTCTTGACGAGCTCAACGTAACCTGGAACCTCCAACTTACCTTGACGCTGCAAGAACTGAGCGTAAGCGTTGATAAAGTCTTGAGCTGGAACGTCTCTGGATTTGTTAGTATGGAGTTTATCATGGAATAAATGAGCGGTTGGACATGGATATATATTTGACAAGGAAATATGGTGAGGTTGATGTCACATTATGGATTGTTGGAGTTGGATGAAAATTGTCAATCAAGGAGATATTCGAATAGGGGAAATGGATTGATGGCTGGTGCTTTGCTCTGATTGTACTGCTCGTGTAACTGGGTGGACATACCTAACGGAAACACCTGGCATATTGTCTGTGTTAAAGGACTTAGTTGATGATGGTAACAAAAAATTCTTTTTTCTGGTGAGTGAGGAAATTTTCGGGCCTGCATGTTAGGTGCGGCACATAGGCCGTGAGTTCTTCAATTCGCAGTCACAGTGGTCACGTGTAGAATTCACCTTAATGGTTGATGGATGGAAACGGCGTAATTGAACAAGTTGAATAGTCGGACGAGTATTTTTACGGAGTTGTTGTCTGACTGGCAAACATCTATAACTTTTTTACTCCGTTATCTGTCTTTGGTATAGAATTTCATGAAGTGATTTATGGAATCATGTAGTCTGCGTGCAGTCGTTAGTTTGAGAATGAATCTAGAAGAAACTGAATTGTCAAAAACAAAAAAATTAAATTAGGAGCAAAGATTATTGGAGCATAGTTATATTATTGGGATCTATTCTCTCTTCAACCTCAATTACGTGTATGCTTTGTCTGCGTTCACGCTCTAATCCCAAATACTACTAAGTGGCTTCTCTCGCATACAGTAGTGCTCAAGGTCCTTCAACATGGCCTCAGTGGGCCAGAAACTGTCTTTAGGCTTTTGTCTGCTTCTTGGAATCATCATAGGCGTGGGATTTCCCTGTGAGCTCTCTAAGAGAACCACATAATCCTCTCTTTTTCTGTACCTTGGCGAAGAAAAGACATGGTGATCTCCAGTAGACACTGCGCGGATTTTAGCAGCCAATTCTCGCTTCGTGTCGCTGAACTTTTCTGCAGCATCGTAACTGTCAATTAGGGATTCATAGAAGTGTCGTACTAGGGAGTCATCAGACATTGACCACGCTTTTTCCATACTCACTTGGGTAATCGCCGAGTAAGGTGCTGCACGATGGGCATCAGAAACTAAATAGATTAGTAAGTTGCTCATGACTCCAATGGCATGTAGATGGGACTGGTCAATTACCTCGCCATAGATGAAGACAACTTCAGTGGCCCCAATGGACTGGATGATATTGGCTACCATTTCTCTAGGCTTGAAGAGTAGTTTGGGGACACTGAGGGAGTAGTCGATTAGATAGAAGCAGATGGATTCTTTAATTGGGAAATCATGTCTTCGAGCAAGAAATCTAGGCGGAAACAGCAATCGATTAATCAAATCAAAGTCCACCACTACGGACCGTAGAGAACTGCCCGAATTAAGTGCCCTCACGAAAGACGGCCCCGTGTCTTCTTGTTTGGAGAACACATCCCATTTCTTGATACTTGCTCGTTGCCCTGCCTTGCGTGTGAGCCTTAGAGCGATGGTTTGAACGTATCCCGTAGATATTATGTGGTGTAAGGTGTCCACGAACTCTGAATATTGAAGTAGATCTGGATCGGTAACAAACAACGTGAATGAAGACAAATTATTGGAAGATCCTAGCGCAATCTTGAAAGCCAGTAAGCTCACATGTGGTTCTAGACTGTTGATGTCACAAATAAGGTTCAATTCATGCAATTGCGGTAGTATACGCAAGAGAGACTCGCAGCCAAGTAAAGTCTCTAGGTTGATAGATAGTATCGACAAGTTCAGATTCAAAGAAGGCAATTCTCCTTCGGGCTTAGTCTCAGCAGGTTTATCTAGCACCTTCAAGCTGCTTAATTGAGGAAACAAGGCCAAATCACCGTTCTTGAGCGAGCTATTGGTAATCTCCAATTCTTTCACATAATGGTTGGCACTAAACTGTCTTTGGTATCTACTCCAGAAACGTAAGTCACCATTGACACTGGGTCGGAAACTCAACCTTGCTAATTCTTCTCTAGCACAGATAGAGAAGTTTGTGGTCAAAATCTCTTTGATGAAATGCCTTTGGAGTGCTTTACTGTCACTCCACTTGTCCATTCTAGTAGGATACGCCAAGATGGCATCAATTTCGCTTCGTCGAACCAAGCTGACAAACCGAAGTATTGTTGGTCCACATATGACTCGAAGTCGTACGCAAGTGGATGATATTGCCATTAGGTCCTTGAACCCATAGACCCTGCAACTGTTAGGAGTGAAGGATCCATGCGGTCTCAGGGATTCCGTCGATATGATATTGGACGAATAGTCATAGAGTTCTCTAGAGGACACATAGAAGATGATTTCGTGGATCACGTCATCCGGAAGGATCAATAAGGACATGGCACTGTGGGGTGAGATTGGTGAGACATATAGGTTGGTGATGCGAGATAAGGAAAAACGAATAAGATCATGGAGTAGGGGTGTCGTTTTCATATGGAGAAAAAATTCTCGTTTCGACATTGCTTACTTGTGAAATTTAGTTTGTTGTTCAATGTTGCTGATGATGATATCAGAATTTTACTTTGGGATCTGTGCACATTCCTAATTTGAGCTTAAAGTAGCAATGAGATGACATTAACTAAAAAACATACCTGAAAGTCCAGCAGTGAGAAAATCAAAAACTATCAGCATAAATCAGATTGACAATATATTCAGTAGAGCCTTAGTCCACATGATACTACAATCATCCAATTCTTATACCAAAGAAATACGTTAACCGTTCCAGGAAATTTCATTAATGTTCTACAATAGCGAAATACTTTACAAAAGTGTATTAGATGACGTAGACCCTTAGACCTTGAAACCTCTGGAGTTTCTTCTACCTCTGGCTCTCTCGAACTTTCTACCCTTGGAGATAACCTTTGGAGCCTTACCCTTGTGTGGACCGAAACCAAAGTGTCTGACAGCCTCTCTGGCGTTTCTTGGACCTCTCACAATGACGGTGTTCTGACCCTTTGGAGCTCTCAATGCCAACTGGTCCAAGGTGATAGCCTCACCACCAGCCTTGAGGATTCTAGCCTTAGCACCGGCAGTGAATCTCAAAGCAGCGACAGTGGTCTTTGGAACGTCCAACAATCTGATGTCGTCAGTGACGGTACCAACAACGACAACGGTCTTGTCAGCAGCACCCTTCTGCTTCAACACGGTGTTGATTCTGGAAAGGGACACTGGAGGTCTGTTGATCTTAGACAAGAACAAAGATCTCAACACAACCTTGTTGAATGGGGCATCGGTACGACCTGTTTGTTAGTATGAGTCTCTTTCTGCTCTATAACGCACACATGGCACTCGCAGAAACATGCTAACATTGAAGTTCAGTGGGGAGAGATGGAAGATGAAAATTTTGTATGATCAAATCTCATCGGGTCTAGAAATGAAGTTGAAAACCTCGCCTTCTAGCCATCATATTTCGTCAGAATAATCGATGATATTCGAGAAGGCTCCCAAGCATGGTCATCGGCTCAGAAAATATGTTTAAAAACTGAGCTGCCTGTAAGTTATTTTGAGCTAAACCAATGTATACATACGAGCCAAGTAGGTGTACAACTTCACCAAGACCTTCAAGTAGACGTTGTCAGACTTTGGGGCGGTTCTGTGAGACACTCTAACGTGCTGCTTTTTAGTGTGATCTTTACCCATGTTTGATTAGTGAAGAAGAGTGGAGTGCAAGATTTTTTTCCAGGATATGGAGATGGAGAGTCTAGTGCGAAAATTTTCTGGCGCGCGCATCACGTGAAAGGGAGATGCCAGGGCTGGAGCCCTGACTGGCTGACAGGTACTATCTTAGTGAGCATCTATATCATTAACGACTTAAGTGGATTAATGTTCCTATAATGTGAGCCAGGTTGATTTCATGATATGATTATGTGAAGGCTTCCTCTTGCATATTATGTTTGTAGTTAAATTGAATCTGATTCATCTTGGAAGCTGGGTACTCCTTGTCGAAGTATTATAAGCCACCAATGGAACAGTAGATAATTGATTCTAATACTTCAATCTTATCCCAAGTTATTGATGATAGGTGTAGTTTAATGATTCGCTTATCGTTAACTCTGAATCTGACACGTGACTTAAATCACGTGTACAACAACTATATTATCTTTCGCTAACGGTTTGGAAAGGAACCTCCAATGATGAAGCTACCCATTCGTAACTTCGCCTCCAGCACTCGTTGCTGGAAAGGAACGATTTTTCCTAAATTCTCTAGTCATGATGAACTTGCAGCATTTCTCCGCAAACCTACATGGAGGGTCCATGACATGATTCCAGACACCTCTAATAACTCCACGGTCGATGCCAGAGTTGTGCGCAAGATGTTAAAGCTTTCCGGCCTCAATACAGATATTACCAAGGAGCAAGAAGACCAGTGGATAGTTGCACTCAACAAACAAGTGGCGTTTATCAACCACCTTGACGACAGCTGCCAGACTGAGCCTGGATCGAATGGATCTGAAGTGTTTAGGCTCATAGCGTCTGATCACAACCCGCCGGAACCATTGACGCTCAAGAAATTGCTCGAGCAAGTCGAAAAGGTGGAGCAGGAAGTGGATGTGACCAAGGGAGAAGAGGGATTCAGCGCGTCTGGATTCCGCACGGTGGTAAATGAACAGAGATCGTAGGTATGCCAATTGGGAAGTAAAGTGAGGGGAGTCAATACTTCTGGGAAGTTGACAGAAACATCTAAAATATCTTGCAACCGAGACCAAGTGTAACCAGCTTGCGGCTATTGCACTCGGGCCACTCTTGAATCCATGTACATACGGTCCGGAACCTCTAGCTCAAAAAGGTTCTTGAGTGACTCTTTGAGTTTGGTCAAATCCTTGGTTCCCTGATTGATAAGATCCACACTAGCACCCTTGGGGAAATTTATGTATGCCTTGACTTGGAAAGTGTTTGACTCATCTAAAAGCGATAATTTGAGTTTCCCATCAATGATCTGGCCATCGTCATCTCTTATAAATAACTTGAAGATCTCAATGACAATATCTCCGTGGAAAAAACGGATTCCTTTGAGCCAATATTGGTTTACCATATCGTAGCCAAGATCCTCAATGAACTGTAGAAAAGAGTCTTTGGTAGCAACTTCAGCGTTGTCTGGGTCTTTCTGTTCGATATTTACATCAATCTTTTCGTCCTTGACAGCTTCTGAGCCATCAATCTCCATAAGATCGTCCTCCTTGTTGGACTCTTTAGCTGAGTTTTCAACTTCTCCATTAGCCTGAACATTTTCCTCCTTCACGGGTCTCTGTGTATGATGGTGTACTAGCGTACTTTCATGAAAGTTATGGGCCAGAACGGGGTTCTTTCCTGCGTTTGGAATGTCGGAGATCTGGAGTGTCCAATACTTAACGGTCTCTCCATTGAAGAGTCTATTGACCAAGACATCGGGGCCATCTTTCAAGATTGGCACTGCCAAATCCAACTTTTCAGATGCAGAATCTGCCCAAATCGTTGTACATTTCATGTAGAACTGTTCAATCTGGTTGACCTTACCTGGTTCAAACTTGGGCTTGAACACATTATGTGGTTTGGTTAAGAGAGTGTAGGTGGAGATATCCTGGGGATTGAGAACACCGGTCAAAGCTCGGAGCGTGGAGACAGTCTGGATATAGTTTTGGTGAGGAATACTCGAACAGAGCAAGAGCTGATGGCCCATAATGAAGGTGGTTTGTAGGTGATGTTGATGTTAATGTAGTAGTACGCAGGCGTGGGTCAGAGAGGTGCTCAAAGAGACCTAGAGGGAAGATGCCGAATGCTGATAGAACTACATCTAATAGGTTTTAGATTTTTGTTTTCCGCCGTCATCCTTCACACGTTGAGTTTAAGGTTAGAGAATGCATGATGTAAACAATCTTTCATGCCTTGCTGGTTTCATTACCATTTATCTGATTTTCCACTGTTTTACATTAAACCTATTTTCCAGTTGTCTCATTTTCAACCCTTCCACAGATCTACTTATTCTGACAGTATTATTCTACCTCTTCCTCTTCTTTCCCTTCTTCTTTACTTTTCTACTTCCTTTTCTCTGGTGATCTTCCATTATACTAAACAACCTTATATATCCTTCTTAGACTCCTTCTCCTCAGAAGCCTCGGACGTGTCCTCGGTGAAAGCAACAACTATGTATGCTATGAGCACAGCATTGGCAGCCACTGCAGCAGAGCCTCCACTCACAATGGAGTTGTCAAATAGATACTGGCATGTAAAGAAGGTGGTCAATGGAAGAAACACCATGGCAGCCGTGAAAAGCATGAGCTTTCTAACTACCGAACTGAAGTTAGTATTAGAACAAGATTTAAGTGCAAATCGGCTGTATTCTTCCTTACATACGCTGGAATGTCGGCCATATTGGAAAGATAAATGGAGTAGAGGCAAGCTGGTAATTGCCTGTATGCAAAGTGTTGAGGTTTGGTGGACAAGTAAACAGATAATGAAAAAAATGTTGATTAAAGGAGCAAAAAAAAAAACAACTGAAAATCAATACTAGAGTGCAAAAATTTTGGAATTTCCGATTCTTTACCAATTGCCTCCATCTATAGTGTTTGCCGCTACAAGCAGCCTAATTCATGACAGTGATTCTGAGAGGTCTTTATCAAGGTCTGTTTTGACACCCGTACACCAGCTTTATTGGAGCAATTGAATCCCTTCAAAATGGAAATTAATATCTAGTTTCTTTATATAATCACAACAGTTATCTCAATATTATTAACCCTTGTACCTTAATTATCTTTTCCATCTCCAGAAACCTGTCAAATATTCTTCTTCCATTAAGTATTATCTGCACATCCCTCCACGTGACTAGATTACCCACCGGCAAATTCCTTGAGACCTCAATCTATATTGATAAACCAAAACTACTATGAAAGTGTTGGCCAGTCTCGCTCTCTGTTTTGGCTCGGTGATGGCCTTTGCCGATACCGCTCCGATGTATTCCGGGCTCAATGCTTTTTCCTCGGACTACATCGTTGAGGCCACGGAGGTTGCTAGTCAAGTTGGTGAGTACACCTCGAACTTGTGTTCCCAAGATGACCGCCAGAAGCTCTACATTTACCGCGTGAGCGGCTTGCAGGCCACTAAGCCACAGTCAGATGCCATCAACTACGTCAGACACGTGCACTATGACCGGGCTGTCGACTTGGACTTCCCAATCAGTAAGGAATGTGTGGTGAAGTATGCAAGCAGTTTGGATTCGGAGGTGGGCGACGCAGACGTTGTTGTCGTTGACATTGATGATGGAATCGCTCACAAATTCGAAGAATTTTCCACCAATGGTGCATTCATTGTCCAGGGTAAGCCTCTGTTCACTGTCAAGAAGAGAAGCTTCAGGGAGACCATCCAGGAGGATTTGGACATTTTGAAAAAGAGATATTATGAGTCGGAAGAGCTGGACGACGAAGATTCGGAGGCCACATTTTCCGAGGTCGAGGCTGACTTCAAGGCTGCAGAATCGATGATTGCAGAGGAGGAATCGTTTGTCACTGCATTCGCTGAAGAAAAGGAAGGTCTGGTCCCAGGCGCCAGCAAGGGCAACTCCACTGGTAAGGCCAAGTCAAACTTATTCACCGAGTACCGCTTTTTCACTCCTGGTGTGTGGCTGTCGTTGATTGTGTCTTTGTTCTTGGTATTCGTTGTTTCCACGGCTGTGGGGTGGATCACCTCCATCGAGACCTCCTACAACGCTTTTGAGAAGCAGGTGGACTACGAGAAGAAGAACGAATAGACATCCCTCATTTTTTGAATACAGAATACACCTATAACAATTGTTACATGTTTTCATCTCTTCTCTTCCTTTTAGTTTTTATCTTTCTCATTTTTTATTTCACTTGACAAACTAGTAGAGATATGGAATAATTTTGTATGGCACTTCCTTCTCGTACTGCTCCCATGCTTTGCCATACTTGTCCCGACACTTGGCCTCGTCTCTGGTCTGGCGATGCACCAATAAGGTGCCGAAGTAGATTACATAGAAGTAGGTGAGTACAGTCATGCCTCCCGTAGGTAAACACCACGACCATCCAATGAGCCAGTCACCAAAGTAGTTGATGTGCTGACTGAGTTTCCACCAGCCGTCCACGAGCAACTTTGAACCCGTAGGAGTCGATATGCTGTTCAAGTGATTCAATTTACCTTTCTTAAAGTCAGACTTCTGCTGGTTGGCCGAGTGGAAGATGTAGTAGCCTGTGAAACTAAGCGCAGCAATGAGGCCAGTCTTAGTCCAACCCAACTCATAGTAGTTTTCTGGCAAGGCCAAGTATCTTGCCTGGAGCGAGTATGTCCAAGGCAACCAGGCCAAATCGCCGAATGCAAGCATGAAGCCAAATCCGTCAGTAGCGATATCCATCATGGTCAAACATCCTTCCTCGTTCAAAACTCCGTCGAAGATGTAGAAGGCCTGGAGGAAGTTTACCAAAATGATCGAATCCGCGACCTTTCCGGTGGTATGGTATTGATTATGGATACAAGACAAGTTGATCAAGAGCAACAAGAGCATTCCTGGTCTGAGTTCGTTGAACAACTTGATGTCCCATACTCCAATTCTTGGGTTCAACTCGCGTCCGATAAACCAGTCGTAAATGGGGTTTCCAGAATTGCCGTTGATGGATAAGATTCTCTCGTTGGTGCCCACTTTATTTGGCTTTCTCAATGGGATGAAAGAACCAAAATATACCGCAAATGATAAAAAGTACGAGAAGAGGATAGTGACCATTATCAACTGGAGCTGGTTGTCGTACAAGAACTGCAATTCAGGCACGAAGTATGTAGGTGATGTGAATAGTCTAGCCAACAACAAAACAATAAGAGTAGCAGACATGGAGATGCCGTTAATACGATAGGTCAACGTGGATCCATCTCTCAATACTACTCCTGGAATATCTTTGCCTGGAGAGTAAACGTCCAAAACTGCAAGAATCGAATACCATGCAAAGTAAGCTAGCCAGCAGTTTTTGTCGAAACAGATACTCTTCACTTCGTCCCAGGTTTTAGGTAGCTGGGCTGCCACTTTCGAAAGATCAAGGTTGATACCTTTGACTGAGTAGGACTCATTGATGACAAACTGAAAGAACACCGTGACAATGGGCAAAAAAATGGCAATTGCAAGCGCCCCTGGAACTCCGAAGAATTCCCTATGGGCTGTCTTTGGGTTGAGAGGAGCCATAAATACCGGGGAAGAGGAGAAGATGCTGAAATATATAGTATTGCTTATACGAGAGTGTATGCGACGACATACGACAGTATTGTACGAGCGATGACCAGATGGGATCCGGAGTAATCATTGGGAGAAAACGAGAGAACTACAAATTCGAGATCTTTCCGAGGATGGTGATTACAATTGTCCAAAGTATCACCAAGAATGATGGTTCCACAAGTGTATTTGTAGGTTTTGTAGTGAATGTCGTAGAATCACGACTATGCGTATAGAAGGCGACAGAGCAACCTAGAGAGATAGCCCACCACAATCGCGGTAAGTAAGATACAGTGATTGCTTCGGGAAAGAGCTTGTAACGTTGCAGGTGATGTGCAGAGCAATTCCACATATCCTTGGAGGTGGGATTCTTTGATTCTTGAATTCATCCATCTAACACATTCTTGTACCTAAGCAGCCATCAGACCGATATCAGGGAATCACTTACGTCATCAGATTGAGAACAATTGGCAAGAGAAAGTAAGTGATCTATTCTTGTTGATTGAAACATTATGGATACCATTCATCCCATAGCAGTGGTGACATCAAGAACACGGACGCCTTCCTGAGTTCACCGGTTTCGGTCTGTTCAAATCATGGACAGAATTGGCCAATGCTTCCTTAAAATTCAGGGCAATAGGAAAAGAAAATGAAAAAAGGGCTTCGAAATTTCAAGCTGTGACATTCTGTTCTGCGGGCACTCTTAACGGTACATTTTTTTGTTGAAACCTTCTTCGATGTAACATTCGAGAGTAATGTTATGTTCGCTGGATAACGATTTTGTCATAATCTTGTCATAAAGCTATTGTATTGCCCCGCCCAGTATTTTTCAGTAAGGGACCAACTGAATTGGTTGCTTTCGGTGATAGGATCAAGTACAGTCTAGGTTATCGCATCTGGCTGGCCGAGAGGGTACACTGAACTGGAAAATAATGCCAAATTGAATGCCACAATAAAAATTCTTCAATGAATAACCCCAGTATTGCCATAAATTACTTCAATTGTTCAATTGAGGCGATGTGGGACATTCTTGCCAATATAGTCTGGAGCCAACAATGTAGATCGTATAACACAATACCTATACAATTTGTACCGAGTTTATCAACAACGGGAAAAAAAAAAACTCAGAGAAAATCAAGAAACAATTGAAATTACAACACACTACATATGCATCTTTCCCTTTGCCGAGACCTTGGTAGGCGACTCGTTGCTTTCTGCAATGAATAAAGCCAGCGGGTTATCCAGTGTGGCACCAGTTCCTCAATATATCCCAATTCCCCCGTATACTCCAGCTCTCCGATTTATCTGTAAAGTTATTGATGTCTTGACACCTAAAAGTCACACCTCCACTATCTATCAACCTAGAAGATGGCGTGGAAGCATAAAGGTTTAAAAAACCACCATAAGTGTTACAATTTGACTAAAAGTAGAATCAACGTGCAAAAAACACAAACTTGCAACCCCAACCAAAAACCTTATAAATCCAATCAAGATCCACATGACTAATCTTCTCGTCTAACTTTGACCCCCACAAGCACTACATTCTGTCGTCAGATACCCATCCAGATACACCAGCCAGATACGCCAGCGCCGTTCTTAATTACATTGCCCAATGCGGATAATATTACATGCATATGCGCATTTTTGACACCGAGCAACAAATCACACTATACGAATGATTCCCTCCAGACAGGGATTTAAGTAACTCTACAGAAAAAAACTCCCAAAAAACGTTCGTAGTGGCCAGACGGAATGTATCATTTGGATGCCCAGACCTTGTACCGAATGGGGTTGGTCCCAGTCGGCTCTCCCGGTCCACTTTCACCATATCCAATGCCCTGCGGCCCCTGACTGTAGCGAAGCGAATCTCGAATTTTTGTATATATATTTTTTCCCATCCCACAAGTCTGTATCTGGATGTCCGCCCTTTTCGCACACTCTGGTATTTCTATATGAACGTCTTGATGTCCGACACCCTGATGTGGACTTTGACAAACCTTGGCCATCCGTCGCAACCCAACGTCTCTTCAGGATCCACCATTTCCTCGTCTTCCAACCCATCCAACTCTCACCTTTCGCAAGACTCTTCACTGCCATCTATGTCTGAGCCCGTCAAACGAAAACGAGGCAGACCTCCTAAAAAGCTGGCCCAGCAGTTTCCTACCATGACGCTTCAGTTTTCCACATCAACGGATTCCTCCAGCCCGACAGCAGAGCTGAACTCCAACTTGATGGTTCGAATGGGTGAGCCTGATTCGTTCACCCCGCTCATGAAAGTATCTCCAACCATACATCACAAGAAACGCAGACGGAAGAGCAGTGTGTCCACTGTGGACAATGATCTGCCAGAAAAACGCCGGGAAAAAGACTCTGAGATGCTTACGCCGATGTCTACATCCTCGGTAACGTCTTCTTACTCACGCTCCGGTTTCCTTGTCAACGCCACAGCCTTGGATAACATTTCCATGATTACGGGGTCTGGCAATATTCCTCACCAGCCATACAACACTCCGCCTCACCTGCTGATCAAGCCCACTTTCCCGCATGTTGCAGGCTTGATGAATGGCTTTGGCGATTCTGGAAGAGCAATTGGGGACCCTAGAGGGGTGAATCTCAGCACTCGAACGGACCTGAGGTCGATTCAGAGTGCTGGAGTTACTGATCTGGCTCTAGCATCGTCGAATTCGGAAGAACCAGCTCAAAATTCTGCCAACGTGGCGGCCAACGCTGTTGAATTGGGGGTTAAAGCTAATTTGGGCAATTTGGACAACTTGCAAAATAGGGGAAATTCAGAAAAAATGGAAAAATTAGGAAATTTGGGAAACTTGAAGAATCCTAGGACTTTTCGGAATATCAAGAAACCATCTACTGATGTGTCTCAGGGACTTCATGACTTACATGCTTTGAACAAGATTAATTCAAAGCGACACTCCAGGAGCCAAAACTCCGATCCCTTTGATGCTAATAACTCCCAAGTACCTCAGGAAACAGGTCCAAGTGTTGCAGCTAATGCTCTCCTGGTCAGCTTTATCGACGACGGCTCCTTTTCGTTCCAATTGATTGTGGATGATCTGGGCCGTGCTACACTTTCAAATCGTCCTGAGTCTGCAGTGGCTTCACCTCAGGATATTGATCCCGTCGAAATGGAGCCTATCGCTGAGGAACCCCTCGAATTGGAACCTCCTCCTAAACTCACTCATGCCCACACCGCCCTAGGAATTGAGACCTTAAAACCTGTGCAATCGTCTGCCCCCAGCACTGCGAACTCGTGGAGGTATGAGTCTAAACCTCTGACGGATTCCAAATGGGACCGTCAAAATTCAGCTACTGTGATGGACGACGGGACTGAAAAATATGTTGTCCCTCAGACACCAAAGGGTCGAGACGACTTCTACGTCGGCTACACTCCTAAGTATGATAACTCCGACTCGCTCGCATACAATCTTACTCCGCAGTTTAACTCCATGATGTACTCAATGATGAGTATTAACTCGCCGCAACAGAAAAAATTAACTTATCAACAGCCATTTTTGAGTTCTGAGGCTCTGAACGCCCACTTTGGCCGGACCAACGGAGCGTTGGCTTCCAGTATTGACACGGAGTTGTTGGGTAACCGGCGAAATGTATGTGAACCTACGGTTCAAAGCGAATTGTCGTCCCCTGATGAAGGAGACGCCCGTGCGGCATTGAAAAAGGTTTTCCGGTTGAAAAGAGATATATAGATAATAGCATATTGGGTTCATTTGAAGTAACAATAGAACAACCCCAAGATACTTCACGACATAAGTGTTCAAAATCGCAGGGGAATGTGTCTAGAAGGGTGAAAAAATTTGGGCAAAAATCAGAAGACAATATAATGTATGCCACTATGCTGCTATTCTATATTCGGCAAACTTACAATTCGGGAACCTCGTCAAATATCCTTCGAGAGATTGATAACAATTCAACTGCTGGGACCGTTCTTGGTCGAAACCTCTTAGAAGTTGGAGGTATTCAATACCTCGATAAAAGAAATGAAAGTCAAGAAAAGAAAAGAAATCGAACTAGAATACTTTTTTTTTGTGACTTGCATTATTGTTAAGAAGTATACGGAAGTGTCCAGAAATTATTGTGACACGATAGGTCGTAATCTAATGCATGTCTTTATTAAGGATACGCCTTTTGAAGGAAACCAAGATCAAACAAAAAAAGGTAAACGCAAATCTAATGAACTACACAATGTTACCTGACTAGGTAACGTTTTGACAAATTATTCAGCGCAAGTCATGGGGGTATCCGCATATGGTGAAAACATGCCAACAAATCGATGTTGAACAGGGCTTCAATTTGAAAGTATCTGAACAGCTTATACATTGTGCCGGATATGAAATGTTCAGGACTCCTATTGCCAGCTGTGTTGGGGGCCCTGGCTGACATAATCTGAATTTGCTTCAGGTTTGAAAATCGTGAATCAGTATATTTAGCCATTAGTGCAAGGTCAAGCGGGATTTAAAGGAAATGGTGCCTAGATTTATCAAATGGAGGTCAATTACGTTGATCTCGCACATGATTTATCCCACGCAAGTCGGTTGGGACATCACGAGTTGAAATCGTGCAATCAATTTGGACTAGCACAATACTGGGCTAATATACATTCAAAAAATCGGGCAATCTTGATTGGAAAACACTACAAGCCATGGCTTTTTGATCATCATGTATTAGTGCCATCACAAAATTAAACACGCTACTTAGTACTTAGCCCACTTCCACAAGCTCTCACCTGGGTTGACCAACTCGTTCTCGTTAGCAGAGAAAGAAACACCCTTGTCAACACCAGAAGATGCTAA
>Ga0160505_100441_pt1 | contig 24055 bp, 13 predicted proteins | sample DIDeMG_FD_108225 | JGI IMG/M metagenome (GOLD analysis project Ga0160505, IMG submission 108225) | Enriched chicken feces microbial communities from UW Madison campus, WI, USA - DID2874_E49_Stillage MG | ecosystem: Host-associated > Birds > Digestive system > Large intestine > Fecal ... | reverse complement strand
GAAGATTAAAGTGGTTGAGAAAGAGGTGAAAGTTAAAAATTGGCAAATGATCAATAAATCTTCCGGAAAAACGAAAAAAAAAAAAAAGAAACCTTATTCTACAGGCCACAGCAGACTACGACATAGAGTAAAATCCAGCTTCCTCATTTTGACCTCCATTTCCCATTTTTGTTACACTCCCATTTCCTAGTCTTCTCTGTATATACACACTAGGCTCATCTCTTCGCAAACCTACTACTACCAAGAATACCATGCCTAAAGCGAACGGTCAGTACGACCGCTACAATACCGATCTCAGTGATGTGCTTGGATCTACTGTCCGTGTTAAGAAAAAGATAAAATCTATTCAAAATTTGCTCAGTAAGGAGACCTTACCAGCAGATATTCGAATTGAGAAGGAAAGAGCATTGAAAGCATTGCAACAGGACTTGAAAAACACTCGTTTCAATTTGAAAACAAAAGAGAGGGCCAAAAAGTACCATATGCTTCGCTTCTTCGAAAGAAAGAAGGCATTGAGAAAGTTGAAGCAGGCTACCAAAGCTCATGATGAGGCTGTCGATGCTGACGTTAGAAAAGACATCAAGAAGGCCAGAAAAGTGTTAAAGCACGCCCAAATAGATGTGGCCTATGTCTACATGTTCCCAAAGTCCGAGAAGTATATTGCTCTATATCCAAATGAGCCTCTGCCTGAGATGTTAAAGGATTCTAATGTCAAGAAGGGCATGCAAATCACTGACGAGAAGAGACAGCAGTATAGAAAGAAAATGGAGGAGCTTATTGACTCCGATAAGTTGCCATTTACTTTCGAGGATGCGTTGGCAGGAAAGACCATCCAGGTTGATGAAGATAGATTGCCTGAACCAGAAGAGGAGGTGGATGCTCCACAGGAACAGAACAACAAGCTGGACGAGGACGATTTCTTCGAGTAATTCATAAATGCATTTGTACAATAGTCAACATCATTGAAGCTGAACCAAGCTGTCGTAGCTGATTTTCATGGCATCGTTCACGAATTTGACCTTTACTTCCTTACCTCTGAATTCTTCGAAAAGTTCAAACGTGCACAGCACTTTACCCATCTTTCCAGCCATCTTTGGCGATGCTCTTTTCAATAGAAGAAGTTCTGTCTCATCCTTGTCGCATATAATTGCAAACCATGATTCTCTCTGTTGTTTCGGGAAGCTTGGAGCATACATCTTAAAATCCTTATTTAATGGACTGTTGGAGTGTACTAATGTGACACTAAGACTGGTGGAGTCTTGCTGTTCGGCAACAAATTTACCTACTGGCAAATGCGAGGAAATAGTCACGAAGTTCTTCTTTACTTCATTCTCCAATCCGAATTTTTCGGCAATTTGGTAAAGCTTTCCTTGGTTGTATGAACCCAATGCCTTCAAAGTGAGACTCTTATCACTGATTTGTTTACCATCCATTCCAGGAAGTGCATTGACAGGACCCTCATCATACCAAAGTCTCTGTTTGATCGACTGCATCAACTCAATGAGTGTCAAAACAACCTTCAAATATCCCAACTCAGCAGCAACATCAATGTATGCCTGCAAGATACGCAATGCTTGATCCAAAACAGAAACGGTATCCTGAGCATAATCAGCAATTGGAAGCTCGACCCTACTCATGAATGCCTGAATCAATAAATACGCCTTGACATGGGGATCCCAGATGAACTCACATTCCAAATCTTCGGCCTGGTAGCGCATGGCCTGGGACATCTCCATGTTTATCAACTCTTCTCCGTGTCTTGTTGCTAACTCATCGTACTCTGCAGCAAGACACAACATCTTCAAGCATTCTCTGAATCCAGACTCCTTGCTAAGTTGTCCAAGAACAGTACGAACAGTCTTGTGCGAGAGGTAATAGAAAGATGAAATCTGCAAGAACGGAGAAGCAATGAGCTCGTCCCTAGCCCCAATTCTGACGCACAGTGACTCTTCAAGATTCTCAATGGCATTATCGATGAGTCCTCCCAAGTACTTCGAAATTCCAACGGGACTTAAGTCTTCGATTCCATAGTAAGTTGGATTATTATGAGCACGTCTGTACAAGAAAGTCCAAGTCAAGAAGTCCAATGCTTCCTGGCGAGACTTAATGGTTCCACTGGCGATTTCCGCACCTATATGGTTGTCAAGTACCTTGTGCAACGAGGATTCAACTGGGAAACCAATGTTTAAGAAATGTTTATAGAAAACCTTCTTGGATTCTTTGGTATAGACAATTGCAATACCACTTGTGTCAAAAGCTGGACGTCCAGCTCTTCCCATCATCTGCAAGATATCAGTCAAGTCCATATCGCGGTAGTCTTCGATCTTGGAATCAAAGAACTGCGTGCCCTTGATGATAACCAAGTGTGCTGGTAAATTCACTCCCCAAGCCAAGGTAGAAGTAGCGATCAAGATCTGGATCTTTCCGGCTTCAAAGAGTTTGTGAGCAATCTGTCTGTCGGAATCAACCAAACCAGCATGATGTAATCCCATTCCAAATTGCAACGATAATCTGAGGGTTTCATCTTTCACGTTTTCCAAGATCTTTTGTAGTTCGAAATCTTCCATTCTCATGAATCTTCTTGGGTTCAGTTCCATACCACATAAATGAATCAAATCGAGTGCAGTAAGACGAGTTTGTCGACGAGAAGCCACAAAAATCAACACTGGCTTTGAAGGTGAGTGCTGCTTAATGGCCATAAATGCCGGCTTGTTCATGGTCTTCATCAAAGGACAGAACGCCAAATTATCTGGGAAGCCATCAATATACATCTGCAAAGGAACAGGACGGACAGATTGTGGGAAATTGAAAAGTCCCTCCTTGACACGCAACCAGCCTGCCATATCAATGGCATTTGACACTGCAGTCGACAATCCCAAAAGCCTAATAGGCTTTTTCGTCTGGGAAGAAATGTAGTTCATACGGCTGACAATCATCTCCAAAATTGGACCTCTATCACTGGCTAAGAGATGGATCTCGTCCATGATCACCAAAGAAACTTCTTGCACAAACTTTCTAGTTTGCCAGTTACGGGAGATACCATCGAACTTTTCTGGAGTTGTAATGATGATGTCAGCCTCTCTTACCTCTCTAGCTTCAGGCAAGGAATCTCCGGTCATTTCCACAAGTTTTCTCTTAGTCGGCTTGCAAATTCGAGATCTCCAGTCGTCAACTCTTTCGCGGACCAATGCTTTCATAGGCGCAATATATACCACTTTAGATGTGGGAAATTCATTGAATGCATGCCAGATTGCAAGTTCAGCAACCACCGTCTTACCAGATCCAGTCGGAGATCCGACAAAAATATTAGAGTTGCTGTTGTAGAGAGAGTGGAAGGTCATTGTCTGCATCGGATTGAAGTAACGGAACTTAGGCTCATAGATGGACTCATAGTCCTTGTTGTGCAATGCTGCGACGGGAAGTGGTTGCAATCTGAGAAGATTGGTTCTAACAGTGTCATTCGTGGGCTTAATAACATGTTGGAAGGAGACAGTGTGTACTGTTTCAGAGCCAATCCACGAATCAGACAATGCACGGACAACAATCTGAGCTGGAGCTGGGTCAGATAACGGGATCATAAAGTCAAGTTCATGAGGAGTTTTCATCAGATTTCTTCTCAAAATGAACTTCTCAACGTGTAAAATCTTAGTGTCACCAGACTCTTCGACAGTAATCCAGAAAAACTGGGCATTTCCATGGTATCGATCATCCCACACAAAATCTGGCTCAAGAACCACATGCATACGTATAACATTGCTTGTGATTGGGAAAATTTCAGCATCGATTTCCAAGTATGGAAACCTGCTAATTAACCGATACAAGGTCTTTCCGGAGCCTTGGTTGTGAACAAGATCTCCAAGTTCTCCAGCTGAAAGATCTCTCAATTGCTCCATAGAAGGGTTTTTGGCTCGAAGATTGCGTAAAATAGAATCGGAGAGATCAAATTGAGAGAGTGGGTGATCAAAAGCCCACATTCTCCGATCAATCAGTTTGCAAATGGAGAGCATAATCTTCGAGAATGCACCCCATCTTCTGTTAATTCCAATCAAGAATAATGCACGACAGATTCTTGCTGAATTTTGGGCAACATAGTTACAATCTGAAACCAATGCTGAATCCTTGAGAGAAATTTGTGAAACAAATGCTTGGAGTAAAATATTAGTCTTCCACTGATTAGACTCCGGATCTCCAGCAACTTGGCAAGGAGTATTATTGTCTGCAAGGTCGGTGAGTTCCTTCTTTTCCTCCTCTCTGAATTTGATGCTGTCAAACTCACTACTCATACTGATCATAGCCAACACATCGGCCTCAGTCGCTCTTGGGTTGAGCATCTGGTTAAAGATCTCAATGGAATTATTGAGCAAGTAGAAGTCTGATGCTGTTCTTCCTAAATCTTTTGGAATGAATGCACCGGCATTCTCATCGAATACAATCATTTGGAGCAGGTGCAATCTTCTAGCAGCATCGACAATCATATTCCGTCTTCGAATAGTGAGAGATGGATCCTCTTGAAGCTCTTTCCAATCAATGGCATATGCAAATGGATTCTGCCTCATTCTTACGTACATGTATGTGTAACCAAGCCACTGAATACCTTCATCAATGGTGGTGACCGTACCGAGGGAGATTTCAGCGTTCAAGTTGTCGATGAGCTTAGCCAGAAGCTTGGACTCGATTGGGTGTTGCTGAGTGATCAAAGACACGTAGTGGTCAAGCCTGTCGCTGGTGGTACACAAGATACCCGTTCCGAAACTCTCGAATTGGGGACGTCCAGCACGACCAAAGATTTGGATGACATCTGAGATTCCCAAGTCAACAAATCCACCTTGCTTGGCATCATACACTTGTGTCCCTTTAACGATGACAACTGCAGCAGGCAAGTTCACACCCCAGGCCAAGGTAGCTGTACAGCAGAGAACTCTAATTGCACCGCTTAAAAACATTTTCTCCGTGAGGTTTCTGTCAGTTCTTAGCAAACCAGCATGATGAACTCCAAAACCATATTGGAATAACTCACGCATGTCCTTGTTTCTGTTTTTTCCTCCCATTTCTCTCTTGTACCTATCGAAAGTATCACAGGATTCTGAGCAGTCAAAATCACCCAATTCTCCATTACCTTGAGCCATGGATATAAAGGTTCTGGCTGTTTTAACGGTATCTTTTCTAGAGTGAACGAAAACCATGACCTGAGCACCGTTTCGGATATTCTCCACGAGTTTATCATACGAAACCCTGTCAATATTCTCTCGGGCGGTTTTCGAACCTGCCTTTCCTCGTACTCCAATGAGCTCTTGCTTCAATGGGCATGGTCTGAACAGTTGGTCAAAATAAAACATTCCAATATTTCTGTTGACGCCAAGAAAGTCGGCCACGTCCATGTAGTTCGGAAGAGTGGCCGAGAGGCCAACTACTCTGATCATCAGCTGTGTACTTTCCACTTGTCTCAATGTTCTAGCTACCAATGTCTCAATGACAGAACCTCTATCTTCGTGAAGCAAGTGCACCTCATCGATGATTAGCAACTTCACCTTGGCCACAAGTTCGTTATCGCCATTCAGCTTTCTGGTTACCACATCCCACTTTTCAGGAGTGGTAACTATCACTTGCGTTGTCATGATCTCCGCTCTCGTTAGTTGCATGTCACCAGTCAATTCTCGAACATTTATGCCTAGCCACTTGAGTTTTTGGGCATACTTTTCCACAATTTCAGCCGCAAGAGCTTTAAGGGGTGCGACGTAAATAATCTTGAACTCATCGTAGTCTACGTCGATCACTCCCTCCTCTGCTTCAGTCACAAATTGTCCAATGGTATGAAGAATAGTCAATAAAGCCACGTCGGTCTTACCGGCACCTGTGGGAGCACACACTAACATATTCTCGTTGGTGTTGTAAGCTACTGGATACACTAAACTTTGCATTTTGTTCAAAGTCTTGTAGTTCTTGAATGTTCCCTGACACAAAAAATCCAACTGACTCACTTTGACCAACTGCGAATCAGTTATATATTTGTTGGTAATGTTTTGTGGATATGGAATGATCAATTCCTCATGAGTAGGATAGCTCTCTCTAGTTGTTCCACTTGGCAACAGATACAGTTTACCAGTAATTGCAATGACGTTACCCACATCTTGCTTCTTAAAAACATGTGGATATTGGCCGGGTCCAGCGGCTCGAGGAGCCAATTTTTCGTTTTTACGCTTTTCTTGGTTGATCATAAGCTGCTGAATACGTTCTTCGGGAGTAAACGTTGATGGATCTCTCTGAGGAGGTTCATCAAGAAGTAACCCACGATTCTGGACAATCTTGGATATAAGCTCAAACTCCTCGAATCCTAGAACATCAAATAATGCTGATTGGACTTCTTCATCGCCAGAATCATCCCTGACGATTCCTCTGACAATGTCGAGAACAACATTCTCATCTTCTTGTCTGTCACTGCTAACTCTTTTGCACTCTCTGACGATTTCTTCCACAGCCGCAGCACGTGCAGTGGAGCTATCTGAAATCTGATCGAGAATATCAACGGAAACTGTACTGAAAGATTGTAAAATCAGATCCAATTGAGCCTGAGGAAGGTTCTCCGAGTCAATCTTAGGTATTTTGGCCTCTTTTGGGAAATCTAGCGAGGCCAAGAGGTCCAACATTGGAGCCATGGCCTGCATGTATGATTTTGTCGAAGACACAGTATACTGAGCCATTTTCAATTGGTGTATGAATAGTTGAAGATGATGCTTAGTTAAGTATTGGGAATGGTTGGTACTGCAGGTAGGTGGGTGCTGACTCAGAGTTCCATTTTTGGATATGATGTATGAAATGGGGAAAATGAGTTTGGGGAATCTTCAAAATGGGAACAATTAGGTATCCTGGCAAGACTATTGCTCCTTTGGATCATGTGTATAACTTTTGGTGATTTCATGTACTAATCAGTCTGACAAGAACACATGATGTCTAACATCTGTCGGTTCGCAACACAAAGCAAAATTCTCCCCCCAAAAATCAATTAAAGATAATCTCCTTCGTTTAAAAGTAAGTTCTATCTTTTTGTAAATGAAATGTTTTCTGCTATTGTCAACGTCTCCACATTTTCACTTCCAGAGATTGACCCTTCCTGTCTGCAGTTCGCGATGATAACTATGCTCATCTCGCTCCAAAAAAAAAAACTCCATCTCAATATCTATCATGGCCAAAAAATCCAAATCTGGCAAGAAAAGCGAGCCTCGGAAGGAATCCAAGAAGAGATCGCACCAAGATGACGCTCTGGACGTCGAGGTGTCCGACTCGGAAAAGTTGGTTGAAGAACTAGATGAAGATTTCGATGAGGTAGCTCAACTTCTTGGAGAAGACATCAAGGACCCAGAAGCTAAGTCTGCCAAGCAGGAAAAGAAGCAGAAAAAGTATGCCGATGAGGAAGAAACACAAAACAAGGCTCTTAAGCCCCAGGCCCAGGCCCTAGCTGAAAGTGCCGATGATGACGATGACAACTATGATTTCCAAAAGGCTGGATTCTCCGAGCCAACCATGAAGGCTATCAATCAGATGGGCTTCACTAAGATGACCAAAGTCCAGGCCAAGACTATTCCACCATTGTTGGCAGGAAGAGACGTTTTGGGAGCAGCTAAGACGGGATCTGGTAAGACGTTAGCATTTTTAATTCCAGCCATTGAGCTCTTATACTCGTTGAAGTTCAAGCCCAGAAACGGTACCGGTGTGGTTATTATCTCGCCCACAAGAGAGTTGGCCCTTCAAATTTTTGGAGTAGCCCGTGAGTTGATGGAGCATCACACTCAGACATTCGGTATTGTCATTGGAGGTGCCAACAGAAGACAGGAAGCCGACAAGTTGGCTAAGGGTGTCAATCTCTTGATTGCCACTCCCGGACGTTTGTTGGATCACTTGCAAAATACACAGGGCTTTGTTTTCAAGAATTTGAAGGCACTTGTCATTGACGAGGCTGACAGAATCTTGGAGATTGGATTCGAGGAGGAGATGAAGCTGATCATCAAGATCTTGCCCAACGAAGATAGACAATCCATGTTGTTCTCGGCTACTCAGACCACTAAGGTGGAGGATTTGGCCAGAATGTCCTTGAGACCCGGACCTTTGTATATTAACGTCGTTCCTGAGTCCGCTGCTTCCACTGCTGACGGTTTAGAACAGGGATACGTTGTATGCGAGAGTGACAAGCGTTTCTTGCTTTTGTTCTCGTTCTTGAAGAGAAACGCAAAGAAGAAGATCATTGTGTTCCTTTCCTCGTGTAACTGTGTCAAGTATTTTGGAGAGTTGTTGAACTATATCGATTTGCCAGTTTTGGACTTGCATGGAAAGCAAAAGCAGGCCAAACGTACCAACACGTTCTTTGAGTTCTGTAACGCCAAGCAAGGAATCTTGATCTGTACTGATGTGGCTGCCAGAGGCTTGGATATTCCTGCCGTGGACTGGATTGTCCAGTTCGATCCTCCTGATGATCCAAGAGACTACATTCACAGAGTCGGAAGAACTGCCAGAGGTACTCAAGGTAAGGGTAAGTCATTGATGTTCTTGACACCCTCTGAGTTGGGATTCTTGAGATACTTGAAGGCAGCCAATGTTCCGCTTAACGAGTACGAATTCCCAACCAACAAGATCGCTAATGTCCAAAGCCAGTTGTCCAAGTTGATCAAGAGCAACTTCTGGTTGCACCAGTCGGCCAAAGACGGATACAGATCGTACTTGCAAGCATACGCATCACACCACTTGAAGACGGTGTACCAGATTGACAAGTTGGATTTGGTCAAGGTGGCCAAGTCGTTCGGATTTGACGTTCCTCCTAAGGTGAATATCACCATTGGAGCCAGTGGAAAGTCCATTGAGAAGAAGCACAAGAAGCAGAGAAGAGGTTAGCATGTACCATAGGAAATAGATATCACGAGTTAGAGAGGAAGTTTCAAGACGTCATTTATTAAAACTAAAGGTAGAGGAGAACAAAGAGGTGGATGGGAAGAGATTTTAAGTACCCAAGTATGTAAGTGTAGGTTCAGATTATACAGAAGCATACAGTGGTTCCATGTCGATCGTTGCAAAATCTTCATTCGTCTATTCAATTCCTTCTTTCATCAAGTTTTCGTCCAATGCATCTCGAGTAACAGGTTCTCCCGTCCGTGGTGGGAGTCCAGCCTCCACATTGGCGTCCAAGAGTATTTGGTTCACTGCCCAGAGCCTTCTTTTTTCCTTGGTGGCAGATGCCAACTTTTTAGTCAAGATTTTATTCACACGGTTGGCAGTGGAATATATCAGCAGTAGTCTATCGTATGCATGGCGAAGCTCAGCCAATGTGGATCCATTAGGGATGTCTGGCGACTCAACGTACTCATTCACCACCAGCTTGGTCTCTTGACTTAGTTCTGCCAATTGCCCGTTGTTTTCCACTTCGTGAGCTCCAATTAGTTCGTCCTCGGGGTTTGCCAAGTACTTTTTGTATCGGACATTGGCAAGATCGTATTGTCTTGTGTCTACTGGTTGATCATACAAGTCTTTCAAAGTATGAGAATCCTCAGCCACTGCATCCGCAAACCGTTTCAGGTACCACCACGGCATGCGGAGCTCATAATCCCTATTCAAAAGAGCAGCATACTTCTCGTCCGTTAACTCGTCCAAGTTGAAATCTGCCGGAAACTCAGACTTTCCTTTATCTGCTCGGTATCTCATGAGTCCTATGGCGTCTCTGTGCTGGTGTAAGTCATGGACACCTTTAACGTGTTTGGCCAAAGCGTCCGAACGAGTGAAATGCTTTTCACACTCGGGAATGGGGCAAAAATACGGCTTTTCACCCGTGTGAGTTCGACAATGCGAAATGAGAGCAAACCTCGACGGCTGTTCCACATCAAATCTTGAACAACCCTCCCATTGACAAGAGTAACGAATAGGAGCAGCCGGAGTGGTGACTGGCATGTGCGACATCTGCAGCAAGTGGCGATTACTAACGTGAGTTACCAAGGAAGCCAACGAAGGGAATTTGGACGCCAGACATCCGATCCAGCGACATAGATGTTCCTCTTCAGGAGCCTTCTTGGTCTTCTTTGTAAGTGGTGCCTTGGACTCTGCCGAGGCAGGTAGCAGCGACGTGTCTGGCGACATTTTGGATGTGGAGAAGTTGGAAGGTGTTGGTGATAATGAAATTTATGCGACTGGATACAAGACTGTAGTTAGTCAAATGAGTATTTAGATTCTGGATCTTAAATTTGCCATGTCAATTTGAATGCCTTACGAATCAAAAATTTATTAGATAAAACAGAAAGATTGGGTATTTGAAGTTTCTATTTATCCTCGAAACTCCTAATTTGGGTCTTAAAATATGGCTCGAATTCCACTACTTATATTTACATATCATCACTACTCTTCTGTCTCTCTCCCTCGTTTCCATTATCTATCAACCGACCAAATCTTCATCCAATCTGGCAGCAGGATTCGTCTCTATGAAGTCCAACGACACCTTGTGGCCCAACAACTCTCTGATGTTCGACACTCCGTACTTGATCATAGTAGGTCTTTCAAGCGAGAGACCCCATCCCAACACTCTCAAGTTCTTTGGCAATCCCATAGGCTCCAACATCTCTGGTCTAAACATACCGGAGTTTCCAATCTCGACCCACTTGCCCAATCCCTTGTGGAAGGCAAAGATCTCCATGGATGGCTCAGTGTATGGGTTGTAGGCAGCCTTAAATCTCAAACCGTCCACGCCCATTTTAGAGAAGAAATCTTCCATGAAACCAATCAAGTCACCCAAGGTGATGTCATAACCGGCAAGAACACCTTCCACCTGATGGAACTCGGCCAAATGAGTGGCATCCACAGCCTCATTACGGAACACTCTGTCAATAGAGAACAATCTGGTAGGCTTAGGATCTTCTGCCAACTTCTTCAACATGGCAGCGGAAATGGCGGTGGTGTGGGTTCTCAAAACCATCCGGAGCGACTCCTCCTCTCTCCATGGGTATCTGTAGCCGATGGAGCCGAACTTTCCGTCTTGGTGCACGGCTTGAATGTCTTTGAGGTACTGGTCATCCTCTGGCTTCTTAGCCACAGCTGGGTCCTTCAAGTAGAAGGTGTCCTGCAAGTCTCTGGCAGGATGCTGTTGAGGAACGAACAATGTGTCGAAGTTCCAGAAACCAGACTCCACGTACTGGTTAGCAGGCATCTCAGTGAAACCCATCGAGAAGAAAATCTGTCTGAACTCCTCTCTGACCTTCATCAAAGGGTGCAAAGCTCCACTGGATGGATAAACACCCTCGGAATTGAAGTTGTATGGTTTGAAATCGGCGTCTTTCCAGCTACCGGTGGTAATCATATCGGAGGTGATGTCTGTCTCGTAATTGGTAATAGTCAAGGCAAACTTGGCAGCCTTGTCGACCTTGTAGCCGATGATCTTGGTCATGGTGACCAACTTTCTCTTCTTCAACTCGGCCAACTCTTTCTTGTCTGGCAAAGATCCGGTTTTCTCAATTTCCTTCAATTGAGTCACCACCGTGTCTTCAGGCAAGCTCAGTACCTTTGCCACCAACTTGTCACCATCCTTTGCGATCCAGCCGTTCTTGAAAGCCTTACCTTGACCCAACTTTCCTACCAGACCCAATTTGGTGTTGACATCTGCGATTTTCAAACCATCCAAGGACTTGAGCACCTCATCCAACACACGGATCTCATGAGATCCAGACTGCAAGAACTGCTTAGCCTCATCGGTCAACACCCATAAGTCTGTCTCGATCTTATTGAAAGTGATCATTTCTTTGGCCCACAATGAGGTCAACGAAGCCTGTAAAGTATTAGCATCGATCAGTTTGAACTCGTCAAGTTCCAAGGTGTTGGAAATACCAGAGTGCTGGTCGACAGCCTGCAACAACTTCAACGACAAATCAGACATGGTGAGTTTTTTGGTGTCGAAATGGTTGATTTAGTAGGTGGTTAATCTGACTCTTTTTTTTTCATTGTGCGGTGGATTACGCTGGTGATGGTGCATTGGAGCCCGCTCACGCGTAAATCCTAGCACACACAACCTCAGGTTTTACCACCACGACTCTTTTTGCAAAGATCTCATCTGGCGACGTAACTGGGGTTATTTCCGAAATTGGCCTCATGTCATGGACTCATACCAAAGTCACATTTTTTTTTTGCTCTTGTCATGTTCCTGTTTTTTGCTATTTCTGCCGTTGCTAGCAACCTCTACCTACAGGTCATGTGTGCTCGTCTATCTGGCAACTCAATCTCCAAATTAGGAAATGCTTCATCATAAATACAAGGAGTCCAAGCCACGAAGAAAATAGTAGGCGCAAGCATTGCTATACTATTTAAGGTACATAGCACTTGTAAACATTGTCATGACCACATACAAGAAATTAGGAATTCATAACCTGTATGACAGGGGCCCGGTGGGTCTATTAATGAAATGAATGATGTGCGGCTTAGCAACATTGCTGCTTGGGGAACGGTATATATAGTGGGGGAAATGCCCGTTGGTTATCACCATCAAATAATTCAAATAATTATACAATGACTTGCGGTGACATCTTTAAGATCATTATTGCCATCATCTTGCCTCCATTGGGTGTTTTCCTTGAGGTTGGCTGCTCTGGTGCCTTCTTCTTAAACATTCTTTTGACTATTCTTGGTTACATTCCAGGTATCATTCACGCTGTGTACATTATTTCTACTCGATAGACGTCTACTGTTGACAGGGTTAACAGGCTGAGCGGGCTGTTCCAAGCCATTGTGTACTAATAAACATGTTATAATACAATATTATCAATTTGTAGAAGTTTAGGTGTTGTTGAATGGTGTTGCTGTCTACTCTGAGTAATCTGTTTACTTCGAGCAATCATATGCAACCATAGGAAATGCATTGGTGAAATTATAGATCGAATTTTTATTGCTTCCACCGACCACATATATAAGTGACATCAATACTATCAATGTATTCAATTTTTCAATACCTTCAATGCTATCGATTCAATGCTCAATTTGTTGGTAATGTCTTGCCTGTGTGTTCGGTACATCCATCCTATCCGTTTCCGAAGTATCCTTTAGAACCATTGTATTCAAATGACTAACACACCTCCATCTCACACCCTACAGTACTCTATATGTAATCTGTATTTTACTAGTTTCCTTGGTTGACTTAGAAGTTAAGAGTCTTACCAAAAGTACCCATGGCAGCCTCCTTGAATGCCTCAGACAAAGTTGGGTGAGCATGGCACACTCTGGCAATGTCGTCAGTGGATGCTCCGTACTCCAAAGCCAAACCGGCCTCAGCAATCATTTCTCCAGCGTTTGGTCCAATAATGTGGCATCCCAAGACTCTCTGGGTCTCGGCATCAGCGAGGAACTTAACAAATCCGTCAGTGTCCAAGTTGGTCTTGGCTCTGGAGTTGGCAATGAATGGGAACTTACCAACCTTGTACTTGATACCCTGCTCCTTCAACTGCTCCTCGGTGGCACCAACCCAAGCCACCTCTGGGTGAGTGTACATAACAGAAGGAATGTTACCGTAGTTGACATGGCCGTGACCGGTCTTGATGAACTCAGCAGCAGCAACACCCTCCTCTTCGGCCTTGTGGGCCAACATGGCACCAAAAGTCACGTCTCCGATGACTCTGATGTGTGGCTTGGCAGTTCTGTACTGAGAGTCAATGACCAATCTTCCCTTGTCGTCGGCCTCCAAACCAATGGCTTCGAAGTTCAAACCCTTGGTGTATGGTCTTCTACCAATGGCAACCAACAACACGTCGGCGTCGATCTCTTCGGTCTTACCGGACTTGACGTCCTCAATTCCGACCTTGACGTTGTCGCCCTCTCTAACACCCTTGGTGACCTTCGTGCCCAACTTGAACTTCAAGCCCTGCTTAGCCAACAACTTCTGGGTGGACTTAGCAACCTCACCGTCCATACCAGCACCGATGGCGTTCTGGAACTCGATGATGGTAACCTCAGAGCCCAATCTGGACCACACTGAGGCCATCTCCAAACCAATGATACCACCACCGATGATGGCCATCTTCTTTGGAACCTCCTTCAAAGCCAAAGCTCCGGTAGAAGAAACGATTCTCTCCTCGTCAATCTCAATGCCAGGGAATGGAGTAGGCTCGGATCCGGTAGCAATGGTGATGTTGTCTGCAGTGACCTTGTACTCTTCGGAACCGTCAATTGGCTTAACAGAAACGGTGTTGTCGTCCACAAAAGAGCCGTGACCCTTCAAGTAGGTGACACCATTCTTCTTGAAAAGCATCTCAATACCGGAAGTCAAGCCATTGACAGCCTTCTCCTTAGCAGCCTGCAATTTCTCCACATTGACAGAAACATCGCCAGCAATCTCAATACCTCTGTTGGCGGAATCGTGCTTAATTTGGTGGTACAAGTGCGAGTTGTTCAACAAGGCCTTGGAAGGAATACATCCCACGTTCAAACAGGTACCTCCAAGGGAGCCACGGGACTCAATACATGCGGTCTTGTAGTTGAGCTGGGCCAACTTGATGGCATGGATGTAGCCACCTGGACCTCCACCAATGACCACGGCATCGTAATGGCCGGCCTTGGACGAGTTAAATCTGACAAATTGTCTTACACTGGATCTCAACATGGGGGAATGAGTAGTGGATGGTAATTTTTTTTAGAGAGTTTGATTGATCGCACCGAAGCTTGCTTTTGTATGGAGGACAGAGCCCGGCATATTTAGGGTCGCACTGGCCGGGCACGTATGCTCCGAAGATGACCAACGGAAGGTGGCGGACATAAATGGCGTGGAAATAGGCTGGATGACTGAGATTTATGCGTTTGGAGTCATTTACGGCGGTTTGGATCTGGTTCGGGGTGTTTTGGGGTATTTTGGTGGTGATTACTGGTAAACTTCGGAGGTCGAGGTGGAGTCAAGTCACGTGGACCCAAGTGGAGTAGATGGATGCGAAACCTGGTTGCAAAATGGAGAAATGTCCACCGCTGTAGATTTGCGGAATAAAAAAATTATTGGGTGGGATTATTAGGTTCTGTAGAAGGGCTCGATGGAACACCAGGACCAAGGCTCACTTGATAGATAAGTTTCTCGAGTTGTGGGAACTTTGAACTTGTTTCCGTATGCTCCGATTACTAATGGAAGATGACTCAAAACTCCGTGTATTCACACCAGTCATTCGAAATGTTGACTATTCGCCCATATCGCTGGTAGCTGACTTAAATGGATGCAAAGGTCATGTAAAATCTCAATGAGCCTTTGTCTAGGTATTTTGTTATGTCGTTGACCGTTATCGGTATTTTGAATTTAGTACATGTCATTCATCTGACAGCTCGTAATCTGTCATCTCTTGTTCATTTCTAAACACTTTGACTCACCCGGAATCTGTTTATCACTAGCATTTGCGATTCATCCCTCATGAAGTTTCTGTTGTGCTCTTTATCCTGAGCATCCCGGTTCCTGACCTTGTCTTTGCCTATGTCTTTGAGCTTCGGGTTGTATTCCATCTGCAAATTGTGCTTCAGCATCCCCTGCTTTTTCACCAGCCTTTACTTCAGCTGTGCTTCGTCTTTTATCTCCGCCCTACTTCCAGCTTGTGCTTGGACCTCCGCCTTTTTTGCGACGTCTACTTCCGCATCGCTTCCAGCTTGCACTTGCAATTCATTCTTTACTTCAGTACTTTCTTCAACTGTTTCCTTCGGCTAACTTTCAGGTTGTGCTTGCAAATCGGCGTTTTCTTCAAGCTTTTTCCCCACTTCAATGTCTCCCTGTGGTTGAACTTCAGCCCTCTCTTCGTCCTTTTCCTTGCCCTCTTTTTCAGCTGCCATTGGGACTGATGCCCTATCCTGTCCAGAGTTTTCAGACTGCTTTAAATGTCCACTTAATACGTCAACCGCTCTAATGTCTCCCGACGTCACGTCATTAGACGTCTCAGCCAAGTAACTTACATAATCCATCATCTTTTGACATGTAGCTTCTTGGTCGATCAAAAACGATTTCCAAATCTCATTACGCTTTAATGCTTCACACGTCACCCACATGTTGATAGTCTGGAACTTGAGCTCCCAATCGGTACTGCCCAAAATCTCGTCAAATTTTCCAATCTCCCGAATATATCGTGACTTGTAATCATATCTCGTCTTTTCACTTTGCTCATTGTAAAGTGCATTAATTTTGGGATCGTGAACATGCATGAAGAGTGCCTCAGGTATCTCCGTGCTTGTTTCCCTAACAAACTGCGTCCGTAAATCCTCAGTATACTTATTTCCCTGGAATGGATCCAACCGAGAATCAAGACCCTTCGATTTTAACCACCCTCTCCAAGCTCGTATATATCGAAGCGACTGCTGTGGATCTCTTTGAACCATGGTACTTTCGTCCATGTATGAATTTTCACCCTTAAAATCCTTCCTATCTACTCCCACAAATGTCATTTCATAGTCACACAAGTTATAAGGCTCGTTCATAACATGAAGGGCCGGAATGTACGTTTCTCTATCGCCGGAACCAAATGTACCTTGGTAGAGTAATGGATAGTAGAACTGGGGCCCGTAGAAATTATAGTATGCCGCTAGGAATAAACTTCTGAAATGCTCTCTTTTGGACACAACGATTTGTCCCGATTCCACCCCTCTGAATGGTGGAAGTCCATCAAAATCGTGGAACATCACTTCCTTGTCAACATCCTTTACAATATACTCGGAGAAAGGCTTTTCATTACTCCATCCATTTCGATGGACAATCTCGCCCACCTCGAAGCGGGCAATGTCATAGTAGAGTGGAGACGTTCCTTTGTGCCAAGCATCGGGCCATAAAATGAATCTTGTCTCTCTGTATGGTTCGGTAGAAAAAAGGAAATCAGGACTTTTAGTGGGCCAGTTGTCGGCGTCCAAAACAATTGTATGATCAAAAGACGACACCAAAATGGCCATCATTTTCATCTGGAAGTGCTTAAGGCCGAGCTTGCTATACTTTTCCGAGGTCAACTCTCTCTCTATCACCTTACACTTAGCATTGAACTTGGGCAAGGTTTCCTCACATACTTGAGAGTTGTAGTCTTCCTCCGAGTTAATCACAACCTCCACAGGCAACTCGGACTTGACTTCACGAAGCTGAACGACCAATCCAATCGCTGCGGGTATGGACACTTTGTCAGATACAATCACTATGCCCTCACCAGCATATATTTCAGGTGGAGGCATACTCATTGATCGGAGGTCTCTGACGATCTCATCGTGGCGTTCTTGGAGTTCTTTAAACTGAATCTCATTAAGTTTCGTTCTTTTGTCGGTGAGAAAGTTTCGAGAGTACGTAAGTCCCAACTCATTAAGCATATTTCCTCCAATTTCCTTGCCTTTAGACAACGTAGTAAGCTGTGGCTCCCGAGGAGCGTGTTTTAAGATCACATCATCGATCAAAAAATGGAAATAATTTGTTCTGTCGACCAGAAGCCGGTCCAAGGCATCGATCTTGGACTTGAGCTCCTGGTCAGAAGTTCCGACCAAAAGACCATGCAAAACCCCATTCAAAATCTTTTCTTCGTTCGTCTTGAGATATTCCGCTCTCTGCTGGTCTAACACCTCGTAGGACTTAACCATGTTCATAAAGAACACCGAAGCGTAATCTCTGGACATCTGGCCACGCACATCTTCTAGAACAACTTTGCGAAACTCTTTTGTGAATTCATCCAAGTACTTTTCATGCACCTCTTTTTCTATCTTCTTTAGCTTTGCACCATCGTTGGCCGTGAACTTCTCCACGATCACTTTCTTAACTTCTCTCCCGGGTAAGGGAAGAGCCTCTGCTTTCTCGAGGACAGAGCGTAGATTAGAGTCAGCAACCAATTCGGAGTCCACCACGTAGTATTTGTGGTCATGGTCGAATTTCCACACTCCCGTCACTAGAGTTTCTGGAAACAATTCGATAATTTCAACAGTGTATTGGTAGTAGAACAATAGGTTGATTACCACTACCAATGCTACTATAGCCATCACCCATCTTCGGGGAAGTATATAGTTCATAAATATAGGCAATTTTATGAATCTCTGAATACCTAAGGAAATTTTTTGAGGTTCAGAAGTACGCAATGGGGATTGGGACTTGCTAGTACTAAGCCTTGCCTTGAGTAGTTGATCTAGACAACTGCTATATGCATGAATCGACATATTTTATGACAGAGACAGGTTTCGTCAACAAAGGCAGTGGAAGAGCTAGCGGAAGGGCTGCAAATGGTTTCGAAATGTAGGGAGGGGTTTTTCATGAAAGACATTTATGATATGTGGGCAAAATTGGTTGTGGATTTGGTGCAAGGGGCGCTTCGAAAATTTCGAATAAGAATGTAAATAATGTTTCTGGTTGATGACCTGTACATGGGTTATTTCCAATAAGAGGTGTATGTGGAACAGACTTCTCTCTTTGAGGATTTTTCGTAAAATGACTGGTAGGTGGAAATTGCTTCATTTTCCATTGTATAAGTCTATGAGATGTGTTGTGGGAATGACCATGAAAGGTAGTCGATATGCCCGGAAGTGGTTCTCCCTGCCCGAATGTACTTATCCTTGCCCGAGTGTAGTTTTCTCTGCCCGAGTTGTCCTGGATATCGTGCTAATGGTCACTAAAATGAGTACACTGCAAATATAAGGGCCTTACTTTCTTCCACACTCGTCCAACCCGTAGATGCCAAAAATGTATGCCATGCGTGTAACCACAAGGTCAATGGCCATCTGAATGGAATCCTTGGCTAAATCGACCTTTGAACCATCGATTTCTTGCCAATTGACAGGAACTTCCTTCATAGCCATGCCCTGAAGCTCGCCCAAAAGTAAGATCTCCACATCAAAGATCCAACGCTCGGTATGCATGTGTGGGAATATATTAGCCACCGCAGTTCTGTTGAACATCTTGAACCCACACTGGGTATCCTGGACCTTTCGGATGCCAAAAATGTAAACCAATGTGTGTAAGCCGTACATCAAGAAATTACGAATGAACAGTCTCTTGACCACGGCATCGGTATTGACCATATGTGCTCTCAGACCAATAGCAATAGCAGCCTTGTCAGCGGGCTGTGAGCGCAAGTACTCGAGAAGCTTACTCATATCGCTGAATTTGGAGGCTCCGTCAGCATCAGCAAAGAGCAAGTACTTACCTGATCCATGCAAAATGCCATGGGTTACAGCACCTCCTTTACCTCTGTTCTTGGCCAACTTCACCACCTTAAGCGCATGCGGTGCAAAACCCAACGTTGACGCCTGCTCCAACGCGTAGTCGGCGGTGCCGTCGCTACTTCCATCGTCCACAATAAGAATCTCATAGTCATTTGGATGATTCTCTTGTAAATATTGTACGGCCTCATCAAGCATCTTGCCCAAGCGGGCGGTCTCATTGTAGCATGGCACGACTACTGATAGCGTTAAAGACGAATCGGAGATTTTACCTGACGAGAGTCGAGGCGGTAAGTCATGAACTGGACCTTTTGCATCGTTTGTGGAATACTTCAGTTCTGACGGCGTAGGGAGACGTGGCTGGTGAGAGAAGAGAATGATAGCTCCATAGACGAGCGCTAGAAGCGTAGCGACCGCTGAAGCGACATAAACTGGCCACGACATGATTCGATAACACCGTGGTTTGATCAAATCTATTAGGTGAACCTTTGGTTATAGTTTGCCCATGTTATGTGCAGTACGCACGCGGTGTCAACCTCGAGGTAACTAAAAAAGAAAAGAGACCAAGGGCATTAAATTTGAAAAGAGAGAGTTGGTGATCATGTTAGCAAATGTTTTTTCTTTTTTTTTCTTTTTGATGGTTTTTGGTTTTTGGATTTTGTAGTTTAGGTTGAAAGAATTTTAATGACAGGATTTATCTAAGTGGAAGATCGACATTCCCGCACTTCTGTCAAATCTGCCTTAAATTAGCAAAAAGTTGGATGGCTGAGGAATATATACTTTTGCAAAAATTGTCCAAACTTGACTATTGTTAATTTTATTGATTTCATGATTTCAGAATCATTTTCGTTATAGTTTTAGTCCAACATTGGATTCTTACAGCAGTTGGATTTTTAGAGATATAGCTTGACTACCTTCAGTATAATTTCTACTTGCGACAGAAGTATGTTGAGTTTTGATATAAATTTTCCATTTGATATGATTTCGCTCAAATTCACCATATATCGATCTTTTCTGATTAACTTGTCATCCTATTATACAGAAGTCTACCTTTTTCAGTTTATGGCTACCCATAGCATATACCTCTACCCTCTTCATCATATCATCCTCTCCTCTAAATCAATTCTAAGAAGGTCTCCATTGGTGAACGTTCCCTATTCTGTCCTCTATCGCATCCAATATACTTCCGGTTTCATTTCTGCTCCACTGCTCACCTCCATACAGCATCCCGTCCTACAATCTTCCTCTTACACTTCCCTCCAGTTTTCCCAAGTACTACCTTTCATATGTCCACTAACCTATCACATCCATTTCTACTCATCTATGTTACATTACTTCGAAGCAAGCTTGGTCACTCGGTTGTTGAGACACCGAGCATTATTCAAAAACACTTCCACCAACTCCTCGAACCGAATAGTATCGGATCCATCGCGGATCTTGTCGAATCCCTTGAAGATCTCTTTAGTATCAATCTCCAACTCCAACTCATGTGTGTTTTCGTGCTCCGTCACATTCTTGCCCAGCTTGTTGCGAGTGGTCTTGGGCAGCAGCACCATGGTGAAGTCAAACTGCGTCACCGTGGGAGGGTGTCTCCAAGACGTGCGCCGCTTGATTCGTGTGAGTGTGGGCTTGTTCTTCCTCATGATAGGCTCCACACTGCTCTCATCAATAGGGAATTCCAACGAGAGTGAGAGACGTAGATCGTACATTGACGACGGATTGTGGATGTAGAGGTCAGACAACCGTTTTTTCAGAATTCCCGTATACCGTGGCGGACTCAAGGAGTTATCCTTTGTGATACGGATCTTTTTGGGCATCTCATTGCGCTCGGTGTTCAGGAAGAAGTAGTCAGTATTATCTGTTTCAAGCACCGAGAACTTCTGTCTGGGCTTCGTGGGGTTCTTGCGATTTTCATCCTGGTAGCTCTTCTCCAACTCGCCCAAAAACGTCTTCATGTCGTTCCATCCCACCTCATGTACGCCCATTTCAAACCGGGCCTCCGCTCCCCGTGTATAAATACATTCAGTGGAAACTCCAATGTCTATGCGGTGCCCCGACACTTGGTCCACAATGGTGCCGAATTTGAGTTCAAGCTCCACATATGGCCTATTTTCAACGGCAATCTCCACGAAGTTGGCATAAATCCACTCAGCAATGGTGCGCACCACCGATTGCGGAGGAATCACCCCAGTTATCAGACATTCGAGATCTGCGGATACCGTGGTGCTACGGTCGAAAACAGGTTTCTGACTGAGTGTTGCGCTAGCGCCTGTCTCTTGGGTGGGAGCAGCAAAGACAACGCCAGCATCTCGTCTTCCACTCTGCGATGGAGGTATCCATTCTTGCGCCCAAATTGGTGGAGTCGTATAGCGGTGGGGCTTCTTAGATGTCAGCTTGAGTTTGTTTATACGTTCGAGCTCAGACTCTACGAGCTGATTTCCCTTTACCGGAGGTTTTCCTCCGTTCTTAGCCCCTATATTGTCGTCGCTTCTTTCTTGTTTTACTGTCTCTACCTTCTCCACGCTCTCTAACTCATCCTCGTTGGAACTTGCAAGGCTTGGACCATTCAGCATATCGGAAGAGTGGAATTTCGATGTGTCTGATGCACTGGCACCCAAATTTGCCTCCACTTTATGATGTTTCTGGACTTGGTTCAGTGGTCGACCTCCAGCAGGAGAATCGTTGAGTAGGTCATTGATAGACTGACGCGAATGGAGGGGCGGCTGCTTTGAGTCTTGACCTGGGAAGGTGATTGAGTCATCATTATCCGGAGGCGAATCGCCGTTGAGAATGGATCCGACGTTCATTGGATTATTATTGGTGATGAAGTAACGGTGATGGAGTTGTTTGACTTGGTGTACGGATGTGAGAATGGAACGAACTGAGACCGCCAATCCTGTACTTCCTACAAATGTCTGAAATGAATGAATATGAATATGAAAAGACGTGCTAAAAGGAGAGCTACTTATATATAGTTTGATGCTCGACTTGAGAGCGGCAGTATACTCTTTGGCTCAATCGCGTGCAATAAATTATTCAGGTGGTCAACACCGCTTAGTAGCCCAAGTTCTTGTTTAATCTGACCTGGACTGCGTCAATGAACTCCTCGGTGGTCACATAAGATGATCTGTCGGTCTTGCCCTGGGTCAATGCCAAGTCCTTGGTCATCACGTTGTCAAGTGCCACAGTGTCAATAACGGCCTTCTCCAAGTTCTGGCCAAACTCTACAACCTCTGGAGTGTTGTCCAACTTTCCTCTCTGGATCAAACCTCTGGTCCAGGCAAAGATCGATGCAATAGAGTTGGTAGAGGTCTCCTTACCCTGCTGGTGCTGTCTGTAGTGTCTAGTGACAGTACCGTGGGCAGCCTCGGCCTCGAAAGCCTTTCCATCTGGGGTAACAAGAACAGAGGTCATAAGACCCAAAGAACCGAAACCCTGGGCAACAATGTCAGATTGCACATCACCATCGTAGTTCTTCATGGCAATGATGTAGCCTCCGCTGGACTTCAACATCTGAGCCACCATGTCGTCGATCAATCTGTGCTCGTACCAGATACCAGCAGCCTCAAACTGCTCCTTGAACTTGGACTCGTACAACTCCTCAAAGATGTCCTTGAATCTACCGTCGTACTTCTTCAAGATGGTATTCTTGGTGGAAGAGAACAAGTTCATCTTTCTGTCCAAAGCCATTCTGAACGAAGACTCGGCGAAGTCCGTAATGGAGGCATCGGTGTTGTACATTGACAAAGCCACACCAGGGTTCTCGTAGTGGAACACCTCGAATTCTTGAGTGTCAGATCCATCATCTGGCTTGAAGACCAACAGCAACTGACCGGCCTTTGGCACAACAATGTCAGTGGCCTTGTACTGGTCACCGAATGCATGTCTACCAATGATGATTGGCTTCTTCCAAGTTGGAACGATTCTTGGAATGTTCTCAATGACGATAGGCTCTCTGAAAACAGTACCACCCAAAATGTTTCTCAAGGTACCGTTTGGAGACAACCACATCTTCTTCAAGTTGAATTCCTTCACTCTGGCCTCATCTGGGGTAATGGTGGCACACTTGACACCGACGCCGTACTTCAAGATAGCCTCAGCAGCATCTGTGGTAACTTTGTCGTCAGTCTCATCTCTGTACTCAATACCCAAGTCATAATACTTCAAGTCCACTTCCAAGTATGGCAAGATGAGCTTGTCTTTGATGAATTGCCAGATGATTCTGGTCATCTCATCTCCGTCCATCTCGACGATGGGATTCTTAACGACGATCTTAGCTACCATGATTTTTTGCGATAAAAGGGTGGAAATAGGAAATTTTCTGATCTTGTGGGGTGCGAATTCTCCACTCTTTATATTCCCAAGAAACTCCGGGGGATATTGTGGAGGTGGATAAGTCCTGCAGAAGATTTATGGCTGGAAAAATCCGACAGTTTCCCGACATAAGAGGTTCCGATTTAGGAGCCTGGGAAACCTCCGAGAACCTTAATCTCATAAGAAGCACGAAAGTCAATGGCTGTGCCATTACTAGTGCTGTTTGGTCAAGACGTCGCTTCGTTCGTTGGAAATTCGGATTCGGAGCCTTCGCTTGCCCCACTCTATACTGCAGGTACCCCTACAGGATATGATGAAGTCGTAATCCATCCGGAAATTGTAGGGTGGAACCGGCGACGTACATTTGTCATCAGATTAATACTCGGACCTCGGTGAAGTTCGGTGCCGAACATCCAACATTCTATCTCAACAAATGTTATTGTCAATGTGCACAAAAATGATTCAATTGGTCGCTTATCTGGTTGATAGAAAGCCAATGTCGATTTCCACCATCATTCGTACTTAACCCCACGGCTAACCGCTTTTCCACAAAGAAATTTCTTTCGCCTTTGTGGAAATTTTTCTCCACTTGATTCAGGATTGG
>Ga0160505_100439_pt1 | contig 24123 bp, 11 predicted proteins | sample DIDeMG_FD_108225 | JGI IMG/M metagenome (GOLD analysis project Ga0160505, IMG submission 108225) | Enriched chicken feces microbial communities from UW Madison campus, WI, USA - DID2874_E49_Stillage MG | ecosystem: Host-associated > Birds > Digestive system > Large intestine > Fecal ... | reverse complement strand
TTTTTTTTTTTTTTTTATTTTTTTTTATTATTTTTTTTTTTTTATTTTTTGTTTATAATTTTTTATTTTTTTTTTTTTTTTTTTTTTTTTCCCTCTTACACACACACCCTATTTTATCGCCAACATTGACATTTTCAGGCTTACCCCCCATCCCCCGTACAATCATTGCCCACCCCTAAGTACTCCCTGCCTCTGCGCACACCACGCCCAAATGCATCCAAGGTTTCGCCCAAAACATCAGAAACTCATTTTACAATGCTATCCCGCTGGCCGGGGCACCGATAAAAAGCCAAACCCGTCTGAGCTATCGTATTTACTCTACTATGTTTCGACCCGCCGCGCAAAGCTCACCAAGGTCGGCCTTTTCTTAGACCACAAGGCACAGTCTGACGTATACAGAGGCCGCTCTGGCAATGTTCAGGTCACTCTTGATATTCTTCGGGCCCTTATTGAGAAATGTCCGGAGGATCTCAATCTCTTTGCCAACAATGTTGTCAACATCTTGACTGCTGTTGTGTCTTCCAATGACCTTGCATTGTCTGAGTATGCCATACCCGTCTTTGACATCTTTTGCCTCAAGCAAGATGGCGTTTTGTTACGAGGCGACCCGCTGTATATCAAGAGCTTTCAGCGTCTTGTTGATCTCTACTTGGAAATTGCTCGCGGTACCGACTCTGGGCCAAACGCAATCCAATGGAAGCTGGTCGGAATTGAAGCTATGAAAAGCATCGCTTCTTCAGTTTCTGTCTCAACCCCAAGTGGTCAGTCACAGCTTGAAGATATTATCCCCATTCTTCTCAATTCACTTTGCCTAGATACGGACGGCAGTATTCTCAAAGAGTTACAAAGGGACATCTCTAATCAGGACTCAGCGCGCACGGGACGAAGCAGTATTCAGCTCTCACGCTCAGCAGCAGCTAATGGTGATAACGCCAGTCAGAAACAGCTGCTACACACTGCCATCCGTGCGCTCTATCATTTCTTTGAGACCACATCTACAGACGCTTTGAAAAAAGCCACTAAAACTACCATTGACTACATTTTGACCAATAAGTCTCCTATGCAGTGGTCAGAAACTTTGCTAGAAATTGTTACCAAACGGGCGCTGGTGCAAACTCGTTTTGCTGTTGTAACGGAATTGGTCGAATATTTGGTAGTGCTGTCTCCTACAGACCTTTCTCGCCAATTGACTGTCGCGCGGCTGATAAGTTCGCTACTTTCGTCTTCAGTCAATATGATTGGTCTTTCTGTAATTGATGTTTTGAGAATGTTGTTACACGCTCAACTACAGGTACTGAAAGCAGTGGCACCAAGTGGCCTGAAAAAGGGCACCCCTTCGGCATTTGATTTGCTGCTCACTTTGAAGGAGTGTGTAATTGCACTGGGCTCACATAATTATTACAGCGGCCAGATCTCTGACATGATTTCCGAGATCCTTCTAAAATGTGAATGCTACCAGAAAAGCTCAACTAGTAATTCTGCCGTCATTTCCAAGCTGGAGGTCAACCATGTTGGCAACGGTAGCAGCAATAATAACACCACTAACAACAACACGCCTAATATCACCGCTGCTTTACAAAATGCAGGCAATAGTGTCAACACCATTTTTCTGATAAATGGTTTACAAACAATCAGTAGTATCTTATCGATTAAGGGCAGTGGCCCGAGCTCGTTATCGGTTATTACATGGGATGGTACTCAACACCTTGTTAACCATCCTAGTTTTGAGGTCAGGGTTGCCTACGCAAACGCAATGATCCAATTTTTAGATCATGTTGGACTCAAGTTGGAATCAAAAGTGAAAACATTGTCCAAATTCAACGTGTTACAGGGACCGTTGGGAGAGCTATTGATTGAGCTGTACAGATTAACAACAACGAGCGGCAATGATGATCAAAGGACTGAGAACTATCTGATTGTGTATCACTTAATCTATGCGATAATCAGGCATTCTGCCGACAGGGGCATTTTGCGGGCATGCTCATTTGCGCTCGCTCTGGACAGAGTCACTAACGAGATCTTGACAGGAGAAAACGTGAACTACACGTTTGACCAGGCGGTTGCATTCTCGTCAATTGCCCTGTCGATCTTATACCATGTTGGTGCCACCTTTGAGTCTATGCCATTTTTTAACAGGGTGAGCCAGGACATCAAAACCCGACAGGAGGGTAAGGTGTGGTTCACCCCTATTGACGTGTTTACATACCCTGAGAATCAGGACAAATTATTTCTTGAAGACCTAGCAAAGGTTGAGGGAGCTCCGCAATTACCAGAATACAACGCTGAAAATAAGCATCTAGTCAAGGCTATTGATGAATCAGAACTAATAAGCGTTTTGAGTGCGGCAATCTCGGAGTTCCACCCTGGCATATCGCTGCATAAAGACCTCTCGCTGTCCGACGGCAACTACCCTGTTCTGCGGGTGCCAACGTTTCCAATGCAGCTGACAAGCGCCGCAGATTCAGGAAATGATGGCAGCCGTGCAAGGTCGCTGAAGCAGCTTAACAATAAACTATTGAGCGTGCGCAGTAACTCATCAACCAAGGGCCCTGGCACACCTAAACTTCAAGATCCTCCTCTTGAATTCACTACCCATATTACTGACACGAACGGCGCTCGGGTGCGCGCAAGCTCAATTCTGGGCAGCCGATCTGTGCATACAATTGCCGACCTTAGACGCGACTTTTCGCCACGGGTCGAGGACCTCAAGCGTGCAGCTGAGTCGGGTTACCAGGTCCGGATTGGAGCGTCTCCCATGAGCAGCTCAGCAACCAGTGCTGCGTCGGCCGATGATATCAAATCGTTCAAGAGTCTGAAAAAGTTTGATGTTGCTTCGTTTTTAAGCTCGCTGTGAGCAAGTACTGGCCGCTGGTTGGCTGAGGCTGGTTTCAGGGAGTCTTAACAATATCATTATATACACATACACTTATTTCATATTTACACTTCTAATAGTTAATTGCTTTTTTAATTTTTTTTTAACTTGTTTTAATCCTTCTTCTTCGATGCTGCTGAGTTCGTTACCAATCAAAGAAAAAGAAAAAAAAGAAAAAGAAAATTGGCGGTATCTGGCATAAACCCCGTTAGAGTTCCTTTTTGGAAGGCGCCTGTTTTTCATACCAATGCTCCACAAAGTGGAAAATCTCAAACCCAACTTCAACCATGATGAGAATGATAATCATCCATTCGAGTCGCACACCTTGTTCTTCACTTAAATGGGATTTAAGCACATTGATACTTTCGCTGGCATAGTCAAGCTTCTTGTTAAGAATGGCAATCCGCGTCGCCACATCAAGTTTGCGCGAAATAAGGCTGTAAAGCTGTTCCAGCTCGGGCTCCTCCCAGTAGAGATCCGGGGTCTCAATAAGCTCTGAATGCAGGTTAAGTTGTCCGCGCAGGGAAAGCAGCTCGCCGGTGAGCTGGAGCAGTTTGGTGCCGCGGATACCAAGCTCGCGCCCCGCGGCGAGGTTGTCAATAAGGTCCTTGGTGGCCGAAAGGTGCGCCTCCAGGCGATTTTCCAGCGTGGCGAGCTTTGTGGAGCGCGCCAGGCCCGAGCTGAAGGCCGCCTTCACGAGGATCGGGTCCTTGATGTTGTCGGACACGACCATGACGTCACCCACCATCGTGCTGCGCTCGACGTTGACGCCGGAATCAGGGTCTGTGGACGTTGCCGTGACGAAATCCATATCCTCGCTTTCTATGGCCTCTGGGCCATAGGACCCCACCTCGGCGCGGCGCAGCGGCTCAACCACCAGCTCGCGCATCTCGGACTCGGTCATGCCCCATCCGACCACGCTGCCGCTGCTGCCCAGAATAAGCACGTCGGTCGCGTCAGCACTTGACCGCCAGCTATGCGGGAAGCTCACATGCGCAATCTCGCCGGGGATGAGCACTGCAGCGTTGCGAAGCCCCAGCTCTTCGTGCAGAATTTCAATCGCTTTGGCGAGGTTATAATGCTCGCATGTCGACATTGTTGTGCATGGCCGCAGCTGTTCAAGGCTGAACGGGGTCGCCTGGTAGTAGTTATTGTTACGGTCTGAGCGCGGGCGGTTGCGCTGCTTTTTTTTCGGAGTCTTGGGCCGTGCGGGCGTGCTGTTGTTTTTGGCCAGGTTCGTCATGGCGATATTACTAGCGACTGTTGCTGCTGCTGCCGAAGTTGATGCTGCTCCCTTGAACCCTGCCGCGGCAGACGAGGAGTCTAGGGACTGGGGTTGTTGCAGGATCGGGGCAACCGCCGGGTGGAAGCACCGCCGGGTCGCGGTCCCCCACGATGGCCTCGCAAGCCTAGAGCTCAGTGACGCCGTTGCACCGCCACTCTTTCTTAGAAAAACCCTTGGTAATGACATTATCGACATATAGACAAAATACCCAAAAGAAGAAGAAAAAAAACAAAAACAATAGTGAGTCTGTGGAAATATATCTCGGCAGTTATTTGAGACTTTAAATTATTCAACCCAGCTCATTTTCAGGTCCAAAATTCCTTGCAAAGGAAAACTCTACCCGATTGTCACTTGAATCAAACCTAACCCACACAAATACCAGCGCAAAAAAAAAAATTCAATCTAAGACTCAAGTGCAAAAGTCCAAGTCTCAAAACAAAATCCGTGAGTGTCGGGACGCACCCGTTATGTCCATAACACGTCAACTTTTTTCTTTCTTTTTTATTTTTTTTGAAACTACAATACCCATTAAATACCATCTATGCAGCCGTTACGTGTAACTAAGCAGACAGCCAAAAGGGCTCGACAAGTAGACCAAAAAGGCGACAAGAAAAAGCAATAAGAATAATAATAGTAATAAAAAAAAAAAAAAAAAAAAAAAAAAAAAAATATAATAAAATTATCTCCAAAAAAGAAAAAAAAATAATAAATAAAAAAAAAAAAAAGAATCATACTCATATACTCTATTGGGATTATCTCCAAAACAGAAAAAAAATTATTAAATAAAAAACTTTCTATGCTCTGCGAGCACGGGCGGTCTTCTTGGGGGTCTCCCATGCGTCATCATTATCATCATCTTCTTCAATGGCAGAAGAAGCAGCGGGTTCTTGTTGCTTCACAGACTCAGCAGCCTTGGAAGCAGTAACAGGGGCCGCAGCGTTGGCGGGGCGAGCCAGATTGGGGGCGTTGGCCTTGGAAAAGCTGACTCTAGCCTGGCGATTAGTCTCGTTGAACTTCTTGCGGTGATGATCTTGATCATGGTTGAAACTCTTTCTGTGGTGATTGTGGTGGTTGTGGTGGTTGTTATGATGGTGCTTAGGCCCGACGCTGATCCAGCCGTCTTCCTCTTCGGCAACGGGAGCCTCGCCCTCAACTGCAACCGACACCGACACAACTTCGCGCTTGTTGCTAGACTGACGTCTATTCTTTTTGGACGTCTTGGACGACGCGTAGGCAAGGGCGATTCTAGGAGGAAGGCCATTGCCAGATGAGCTCTTCGAGTTATTGTGGACAGATTTCAGGAGCCGGCTTGTCATTTCACCAGCGTCGATGTCGGCAGTCTCATCTTCAAACGTAACGCTGAAAGATTGTGGAATCTCTTCCTCTTCCTCTTCGTCGTCCTCAATGGCATTGTCGTCGCCAACGTATCTGAGATTATGGTGACGATCACCACTTTGCGACTTTCTAGCCTTTGCCTTGGCAGCGTAATGAGCCTTGGAAGCCTTCAATCTAGAAAAAAAGAGTTAAAAACAAGAGTAGTTAGCACCTATCAGATGGAAAACAAATCACAGCCAGTTCATTATGTGAGTACAGGGGGGAAATTGCAGTGAAAGCAAATAACACCAGTAAAAAAAAAGGGGGAAAGAGGAGGGATCATACTCTTCAGAAAATTTCAAAGCACCAGCTTGGAACTTTTCATTTTTACAAAGCTCGGAGCGAGAAAGATCAAGCAATTGTTCGAGGGTATAGATAGTAGACATTTTAAGCTGTTTGTTTATTCTGGAGATGAAATATTCGACGTTAGAATTAGGTACCGAGAACGGGAAAAAGCCAAACAAAGATCGATTTAGGTTAGACTTACGTCAAAGGAAAAAAGTCGATAAAAGCCAGTCGTGTGTGAGAGCTGATCCTTAGTAGCTTGGAGCTTTGAGTCGAAAGTTGGTTGGCAAGAAAGGAAAGAAAAAAAAGAGGAAGATTCCAAAGTCCAAGAAAGTGAATGAATTTTTTTTTTTTTTTCAACAGACGCTACGAGTTAAGCAGTTGGTCTGGGGAGAATCGTAAGTTCTGGTAATTACTTTGGTTAGACTGGTAGTTACTGCGCCCTGCCGGCTTTTACCCATTCATCCCAAACGAAAAACTTAAACTCTGATACGCTGGAGTGGAAGGTCACAAGTCGGTAATCCGTAAGGCTGATCAAGTCGTGTGACCAGTTTCATTGTTCTAAGGGGAATAAATCTTATAAAAACAATACACGACTACCTGTCAGATATGGACACAAAAATCTTATCGCGGATAAGTATATACTGGCCCAATCAAACGCTCTAACGTCGATTTATTTTTTTCATCGTGGTCATCAGCTTTGACCGTGCCAATATAGCTTCCATTATAAAATACTCCTGCAGCTGCCATACCCACGATTAATAGCAGCCATTTCAATGTGGCCAGTCTATGCTGACGCCGAGAAGCTTTGAGTGAGCGCCGCATAACTACCAAATCTTCTGTTCCACCCACAATTTCAAACCCCTTTTTGGTTAGCTTCTTGATTGTGCCATTAAACTGTTTGACGTTACTAAGACTCTCTAGGACTTTGACAACATCCTGTTTACACAGCTCTACCGGCATGGTTGAAGTAAAAGTCTTGTTCTGCAATGAGTCAATGATAACAAATTCGCCAAATGACAGAGTTTTAGCAGTTTTTTGACCGCTTGTTGCTTGGATAAGAGGTTTAATCGCAGCCTCAAACTCTTTTTTGGTAACATACTGATCTGGTTTGTCAGCAAGTGCTTTAAGTTCTGTCTTGATTTCATTCACAGATAGTAGGCTTTTTAGCTTAGCTTGCAAAGACTTGAGATCAGTCTCTAGTGATTGATATGCTTGCTTGGAATTTAAAATCCTTGTTTCAAGTATTTTGATATCGCGAGCATGTTTATATTCCAGTTGCTTCATCTCATCTTTGTTGCCTTTCTCCATAGACCTTGCATTTCTTTGCACTATCATAAGAATATCCTTCTTATAAGTCAGTGTTTCGTCGGAAAACAGGTCTTTGACATCATGAGCCACTTTATCAGTGTATTCTTTTGAATTTTGAAGGAAGTTGACAGAATTTTGCCTTAGGTTTGCAGTCAAAGTGTTGGTAGCTGACTCGAGCTGTCTATTCTTCACAAACTCGGTTTTGAAAGAGCCAACAGCAGAGGAGACTTTATGCAATTCTTTTTTAATCACATCAATCTGACTAGACAGTCCTTCAACGGAACCAGTAACTTCCATTAGTCTCTGTATTTTAGTGGAGATATTGCCATCAATAGCTTTAACAACATCTTTTTCAATCTGTGGCCAAATTTCTCCAGGCGAGGTCGACTTAATGGAACCTGACTTTGGATTGCCCGAATCTTTAGACTTTGATTCTATAGATTTTTCGGGATTGACTTTTGTAGGCTTTCTATTCCCAGTATCACTTAAACGTGTTTTTTCCTGATTAGATTTAATAGAAACGTAAACCTTTTTGACAGTATTGTCAAATTCATCCACAAACATATCAAGCATGTGGGGCTCATAAACAGGGCATGGCCTTGGATGTTCCAACCACTGTGTATTAGCTTCATCCACCAAGCCTTTAAAGCAATCAAAAGGAAGCCTGTTCAGCTCAATTAAATGCTCAATTGATTTAGTAGAGAGGCCAGCTATGATTACTTCGAATAAAACCTCTATTCCCATTTTGTCTGTGAAACCGTCAAAGTAAGACACCACATTTCTGGGAAGCAAAATGCCAATAAGAAAAATGATATCTTGATAAGACTTGAAGTTACCAATAAGACTCCTTCTTGCTATGGCATGAATATCACAGGGCTCTGACTTATCAGAAGTCTTAAAGGCAGAAAGGTCAGGAGTACTTGGCATGACTTTTTCTGCTCGGTCTTTTCCTGTCGATTCGAGCTTTGAAGATTTTTCTTTTTGAATAGATGATGAAAGATTTTCATCTTTTTTCCCATTTCTATGACTGGCATATCGGGACGTGTAAAATAGCCGTAGATAATCCAGATACTGCTGTTTGTGTGACCTGGAGAGTATTTGCCACATTTTGGTCTGATATACTTCATAGTGCCCAAAGGTACCATCACATCGGCCTAGAGTCGTGACAAGGCGAAAAGTAGTTCTCAATCTGTCGTGTCTCCACATATCAGCAAATCGGCATTCACGAGTACAAGAAGGAGAGATAGTCAATAAAACGATATGGATAAAAAATAAAAAGAAGAACAAAAAAATAAGGAAAGAACAAAAATAGGGAATAAAAGATGTTTAAATTCAAGTTTTTATTAATTTCCAATGCTAACAAAAAGAGTTAATGCGTAAAAATGGCCCTGGTTTGGCACTATCAATCAAAGCCTCGAAAACAGTGCATGTATTAATATTACACATGCTATTATTCTTTTACTATGATGGCTTTTATAATAAAAAAGTTAAACAAATTACTTCCTTACCGTTTAGTCGATAGTAATAACATGGTTGAGATCAAGCAACCAACCTCTTGTGAGGGCGAAATAAAAAGACCAATTTGAGAGTTTTATTTGTAATATACAATTTCAGAATTAGATATTGTTATCAACCTTTGACACGAAACCAAATCATTCCTTCTTTCAATATGAAGGTTCTACTTGATCTGCCTGGGTCTATAATTTTAGTCTACCATTTCAGCCGTACATTCATATAACAACAAAAAGCATCGAGGATAAAACTTGGCTTGTAGTGCCCGTTCTGTTTGAATCTCACAAGACTTTCAATGTGAAAACACATCATTAACATCTACTGTAACATTGAAGATATATTTTTTCGAGCTTGTATATAAATTAATCCTCCTTATTTCTTCTCTTCCTTGCCACTCTCCGCGTTATCATTCGCACTGCCCTCAGCACCGTCTGTGGCGTCCGCCGCAGCAGCACCCGCAGCAGAACCTTCCAAAGTATCAGCCTTCTTCTCACTTCTAGCAATCGAGTTATCTCTGTTCTCAATCTTATTCTCAATCAAGTTGTGGAACGCAATGATGGCGCGAACAAGACTGCTCAGGTACACAATCATGAGTTCATCGTTGGTCTTGACTGTGAATGCCTTATTAAGACCGGTACTGTTGCCCTCTTCAGCATCCGTAGATGAGGTCAAATTAGGTAATAAGTTAAACACATCCTGGAGCTTGCCTAGAATTGTGTGGTTGACAGGCAGCTCATTTTCCAACACCTTTTGGAGATATGAGGCAATGCCGTTGAGATGCTGGTGCAAGCCTTGCAGAGACTGCAGCTGATTTGTAATGCGCGTAGAGAGACTGCCAGCAGCAGCATCTCTAATGTCACGGAGCAGATGCTCAACACCAATCTCTTCTGCCTCCTCGGCCTCAATAAGTGATGGGACGTGAACAAAGGTTTTCTCAGTGGCGGAGCCGTCGTCTTTGATCTCCTCTACCGCAATATAAGCGTCAGTCGGAATTCCCACAGGCTTGGGATGCACGTCCACTACAAGCAGCAGGGGATTCGGGGTGTACTTCTTGAACAGCTCATTGATTTGTAAGTCGGAGGCCCGCAGCTTGGGTCCACTGTGGTACCAGCCAATGAGTTTCTCCTTTGCATTGACCTTCTTGAACATATCGCCCATAGTCTCAACATAGTTATGATCAAGGAACCACACAGAAGCGTTCTTCTCGTCTTCTTCAAAGGGAATGGCAAAACTGTTGGCGACGCGAATTGACTTGCCGTTGTTGTCTCCAAGAAGAACACCCAGCACACGCTTCTTGGTGTCTTTGGCAATACGGTTGTAATGGTCAACAACCGACAGAAGCACAAGAGGGGCAACTGTGACGTTTTTCTCAATTAATTGGGTGGTTTCCGAGGCGGTAGGCATGGTTATTTATAGTGATAGAGCGTTGGTGATTATGGCAAGTAGAGGATGGCGAATGTTGTGCAAAAAGGCAAAGAAGTTGGAGGTGGGACAGTTAGAAAAGTAAAGATAGAATATGTGATGATAGTTACGCTGGCGCAGTAAATTGTGGAACAAAAAATCTACAGTAGAACATGCCTGTACACGGCGTAAGAAAATACAAAGTCCCTGGCCCACCAAGTGAATAAAATAATAAAAAAAGCTGTCTGTACATATTAATTCAGGGAGTAAACAAAAAATTGAATCGCTACATTTGCAAGAATAAAACCAATCAAAAATTAGGCAAGAAACTTCTCGGCCTCAGCAATCTTCTCAAAGGCAGCTGATTTATCCTCGTCGGACTCGTTCTGCTAAAGAATGAAGTTAGAACTGGACAGGCAATTCGGCCACACAAACAAATACATACAACAAAAGCTTTCAATCCCTCGAGGGTGCTAACAATCTTCTTTCTAATTTCAGGGACCATCTGCTTGGTGTCCTCGAGGACCTCAACCTGTTAAAAAGTTAGTGGTAAGCTTAAATATAATAGAAAGGAGCTAGTTACACATACAGCCTTCTTGATTTCGTATTCATCAGAGCTGTTAGCCTTGAGCTTGTCAACACGAACTTGCTGCTCCTCAGCCTCCTTTTGGTACAATTTAGACTCCTTAAGTAGTCTTCCGAGTGCGTTGGTCTTGATTTGTAATTGCGAGGGAGCCATTGTGATATGTTTTTGCGGAATTGTTGTCGTTAGTAGAAAACAGAAAGTTCAAAGAATAACGAAATCAGGATCAATCTAAAAAGAAAGAGTTTGTTTAGTTTTTTTTTTGGGTACATGAAAAGTCAAATAACCTCGCTTACTTAAGCCGCCACTGTTATTCAAAGTCCATTATAAAACCAAAAATTTTTTTCTTCCCAAAGGCTAAACCGTTAGACGACAACCATGAGTACAAGTGCGACACTCGATGACTTCAAGGCCTCCATTCTTGCGCGGCTTAAGGGTGTAGAGGAGAAGAAAGAACAAGCAGAAAAAACTCGCTCCGATTATATTAGACTTCGTGACAATATCAATGCTAGGATCAGCGAAGTTGACATAGAAATTTCTGATCTCAAAACCCAAATCGAATCAGGTCTAAAGGCTATCAGCGACCTGGAACGGATTGTGGAAGACGAGAAAAAGCTACAACAGACATCTTCGAGTACAAATGCTGTGCGACCCGAACCTATAATGGAAAGACCGGAACCGGTAGCGAAAGAAGTTGGCGCGAAAAAGCAAACAGAGAACGCTGCCACGCCAGGGAAGATCGAAACGGAACCAAAACAGCTGCAAAACGGTGTTAAAGCAAATACAACTAAGTCTGTCGGAACTGAGAATGTTATTTCTGCGAAAGAAGAAAATAAGCCCGACAAAGAGGAAACAGAAGAAGATCCATTCATGTCTGAGGATGGATTACCAATCATGGAGATCTACGAAGAGCTTGATGACGATGAAAATATTATCTGTAAGTTTGATATTTTACCGCTTTTTCCTTCTACATGGAACTTGTTTCTAACTTGAATTCATAGCATCGCATGCGCGCCCTCAGCGGTCGCAACAGTTAGTCGATTTCGCCAACGGACCACTGGCTGAGGTTCTGAAAATGGAGGACAAGATTGCTGCTGATAAAAAAAAGAAGGCTGAAGAAGCCAGTAAACCCAAATCTTATGGCCCCGAAAAGCCTGACTGGATGGTTCAAAAGAAGCCGAATCCTTACGACCCACCATCTCTCCAGCCTAAACCTATAAAAAAATTAATTAAATCTGACAGCACTTCTGCTACCGATGCAGCCACGGCAGTAGATGTTCAATCGAAAGAAAAACCAGTCGCTGAAAACCCTACTGAACAGGACTCCAATGATGGCAAGATAGATTCAGCCAAAGTAGAGCCTGTTGTTGAGCCTACTATGAAAACTCTGGAGAACAAGTCGACTCTAAAGGAAAGTGCTGAGGATACTAAGACAAGTCAACAAGAAGATGGCATAACTATTGAACCACTCAAATCAGAGGACGAGCAGTTTGAAAAAGTCGCACATATTCCTAAGGAAGAGCTGGTTGAGCTACAAATTATTGCCGACAACGAGGACACCGAGTCTGATTTTGAGGTCGGCGAAGATTGGGAGTACAATGAAGAGGACTACGATGATGAAGAAAGTGAAGATGAGTTTGGCCGTACCCGTGGCTCGCTTTTTCCCTTTTCTATCCCTCATACAATTCAAAAGTCTATCGAAGAAAAACGTACCAAGAGTGCTGCCAGTCTTGCATTAAAAACCAGTATTAAGCATGACGATAATAACGAGTCTGCAATTATCAGCAAAGAGATTGAAGAATCTGAGACCAAAGAAATTACCATTTCCAGCAGTGACAACAATAAGAGACAAGTACGATTTGCAGAAACAGTGAATGTCAAGACATTTGAAAAGGATCCCCGTGAGGTACATGGAAATATTCATGGAAACATGCAAAACCTTTTTGAGATTGCTCGTGAACAAATGGAACAGAATGGTCGACAACCAGCTGCCACAAGCTTTGAACAGCAACTGGAAAGCTTACTTTACTCAGACGGGGCTCCCCAAGATGAAGATTCTGAATACGAAAAAATTACTACTCCTGTAGTTGATGAAGAGACTGAGGTAAAGAATGCACCCAAGATTTCACGGTTCAAGGCAGCCCGTTTAAACACCAAAAGACAAGAGGAGCAGCAGCAACAGCTGAGTGATGGTGCAAAAGATCCAGTCTCAACAAACGTGTCGCCAATAAACACAAATATTATTGAACGCGACTTTGTTCCCATTGATAACAATGGACAATCAAGCAGTAGCTCTAAGCCATCAACAGCTACAACACCAAAAGTACCCTTGTCTCATTTTTCAGCATCTTCCCAAGCATCAGCATCTACATTGTCTAGCAATCTATCTTCCCCAAATAAAGTTTCGGCTTCTAATCCCAGAGAAGAAAAAAGTTCCAACCCTACAACTGATAACAATTCAGCCACCAGCAGCACTTCTAGACAATCTGTTTTCAAACGACTAAACTCAAACAAAAATAAAAATCGATTCCCCACTTCTAGCCGAATTGAAGAGGTAAAAAGTGAAGAGGTCTCCGCCGTGTCTGCCTCAGTTGGCGATGTCTCCAAGTTTACCATTCCATTAAGAACAGTGGACAATAACAATGATTCCACCAGTAATGTCCCCACTTCAAGTTCCTCCTCCAGCTCCACCAGACAAGGGATTCACACTATAACGCCTGGCTTGGCACAAGGGATGGGGTCACTGCTTTCGGCAGAAGTACTTGCCAAGGCAGAGGACTATTATCAGCAGTCATTGTTGTCAGAAGAGGACTTTATTAAAGCGCACATGCCTGAAAGTGATGAAGAAGAAGAAGACAATAAGGACGATACTGATGGTGCAAAAGAGAAAGAGGACTACCAAGACCGGCCCATAATTGAAGAAAACCTGATTGAACGCGAGTTTGCTCCGCCTGTAGACAGCAGAGGCATGGGCTATGTTCCTGCCAAATATCTACATGGCGATGATGATGAAAACGAGTCTGATGACGAAGACTTTACAGTCTCGCGGGCTGAGATTGCAAAGGAGTATCAGAAAATCCGGCAATCGTTGATTTACCAGACTGGTGGATATGGCAAGTCAATAGAAGAGCTGGAACTGGAGCCGGTAGATGAGGATGGTAACGCGAAGAAGGTAAGTCGGTTCAAGGCCGCACGCCTGTCAACTCGCAGGACCCCCCAGTGATGACTGATCGTAGTTTGATCTAGACATTTCAGATAATATATTAGTGCCATTAGAGTTAATGTTATTACTATTTAGAATTTTTTATTTTTAAAAAAGAAACCTAGTTTAACGTAGACTGCAGTGTTGTTGCTACATACTCTTCTCAGGTGAGTGGACGACACTCGCCGATAAAAGATGCCAAGTCTATAATGTTTGACAAATTTAAAGTTTGCGTACTGATAAACTGATAAGAAATATTCGTTACCTAAGGAAGATGACAGGCATAACGTAATCTGTTATCAACTTTAAATCAGTAGTCAAAACCCAACTTTAAAGATATGAAAAATCAATGGAAAGAATGGATAAAAAGGTTTAAATGAGCATACTATTTATAAAGTATCCATGACGACATGGAATTTGAAAGTATTAATTATGCAAATCTAAAATTATTGATAGAATAATCTCGTCTTTTGTAGGGATACCAGCGGAACAGGTTATTTGGGCAGGGGTGAGCAACATTTGGAAGAAACAATCATTAACTCAAAGTATTGAAAATATATTTGTACTCTCGAGTCCAGTTGTAAACAGCTATGAAATGTTTGTTAAATTGACTTTGATTTCCCTTTATTTTTATTTATTTGTGTTACCATTGTACAAATACTAACTCAGATACATCAGCAGCTTATTTTCTTGATCTTCAGCCAGTAAAATCACACAAAGCTGCCACAGACATGCCGGTAGAGATTCGACATTGCAATAATGTGGCTAAACTACTATCAAACCAATCTATACATTAGTTGAGAAACCATATCTTATCTCTTTAGCAGTACTTTATTTTTGCCGTTAATATTTGTCTCGGCACGTCAACGTGTAATTTAATTTTTTTTTTAATAGGTAAAAAGCAAATAACCTAAACAACGAAAAGAAGCATGTATCAATACTTTGAACCTGTTTTACCTACCCAGTCCAATTTGGTTTGAGCTTATCTGCCAAGATCTTTTATTTGTTTCGTTTAATCCAGACATCACTCGCTGCCTGCGACCTATTAATTCTTTTTAATTTTATTTTCCAGAAACTATATTCAACAAAAGTATTTATATTGCCTGAATCTCCTTAATCTCATGTCGGATTGTTTCTTTTTCATTACTTCAGAAATCATAGATATTCACGTTTGCTATGAACAATCTTCACTCTCTGTTGCGCAAGCGCCAGGGCGAGGCTGTCCCGGAGGTGGATGCTGCCTTATCTACAATGAACTTGGCTGACACTACTTTCATCTTGCTCTGTACCTTTCTTGTCTTTATTATTACGCCCGGAATTGGTATGTTTTATGGTGGTATGCTTCGCCGTAAAAATATCCTCACGATTCTTTTCCAAACTTATGCCATTACCGCTGTTATTACTATTCAATGGTACCTCATGGGATACTCTCTCGCCACCTCCCCTACTGGCGGCGTTTTCTACGGTAACTTTCGTTATGGTGCCCTGCAAAATATGAACGAGGAGCCAATGCTTCAAGGTGACGGAACTATTCCAGAAATGTTGTACTGGGCTTTCTCTTGCTTTTTCCCGGTTTGTACTGTCCAAATTTTTGTCGGTGCCATTGCCGAGCGCGGGAGACTTCTCCCCTCGCTGGTTGTCGGCTTTATTTGGGTTACCATTGTCTACTGTCCCCTTGCCTACTGGTCCTGGGGTGGTGATGGATGGCTTGCTGAACTCGGATCTTTGGATTTTGCCGGCGGTGGTCCAGTTCATATTGCGTCGGGTGTCGCTGCTCTCTCTTACTCACTTTTTATTGGAAAGCGTAAGGATCTTGTTGATATTGACGGCAAGAAAAAACTTCCCAAGTTTCGTCCCAAGGATCCCTTTATGGTTTTCCTTGGTGCCACACTGATTTGGTTTGGCTGGCTAGCATTTAACTCAGGTACTCTTATTGCTGTCAATGTGAGAACCGCCTACATTCTTACCAACACTCATCTTGCTGCTTGTGTAGGTGTTACCGTTTGGATCACTCTTGACCGTGTTCTCACCGGCCGGTTTTCAATCGTCGGTGCCTGTGAGGGTGCTATTGCTGGTCTCGTTGCCATCACCCCATCATGCGGCTACGTTGAGCCCTGGGCCGCATTCATCTGTGCTGCCATCACTGCCGCTGTGTGTCGCCTATCACACAATTTCAATAATTGGGTTGGCATTGACGACACTATCGAAGCCTTTAACCTGCATGGTCTTGGCGGCATTGTTGGTGGCATCCTACTTGCATTTTTCGCTTCTCCCCGTGTATCTTCGCTTGACGGATCTGATCCCATTGATGGTGGCTGGGTTGCGCACCATTGGATCCAGCTGGGCTACCAACTTGCTGATATCTGTAGTGTAACAGCTTGGTCATTTGTTCTCACCTATGTCATTTGCTTTTGTGTCAACTTCATTCCCGGCCTGCACCTAAGAGTCAGTCCCGAGGAGGAGGAAGCCGGCATGGATCTGCTTGAGATTCACGAAATTGGTGGTGTTTATGACGAAGAGCCTGGCTTCCCCCAAATTTATGGTCAAGATAGTGGGGCTGGCACCGCTGTGGGAGGCTCTATTGCTAACTCAGCCACTGGTGTAGACTCTGCGCAAAAGGTCTAATCAGTGCAGTACCAGGTGTATTCCTTGACATACTTTGCAATTGGCACAGTATTAATGTTTTTTCTTTCTTTCGTTTTTGTTTGTATTTTGTAACACTTTAATTACTCTTGTTCCTAGTAATACAAATGCCCTGCAAATGGTCGTCACTATTCACAGCTTAATTACCCCCAAACGACTTTCAAAAACCAATGAAAGATCAAGACAGATGCCATTTTCAGAGGGTTTGACTACAAAACTTATATCCCTAAGACTTTACCAAAATCATTAATACTTTTTTTTCTGTTGTGACATTTCCAGCTTACTGGGTCTCCTCAATAAGAAGGCCTTGTGGCTTATGGGAGAATTCAGGTCTTTCCTAATTTCCGCACCTACGGGTACAGCCGTGTTACAAATAGTCCCAGGCAAGTCCGGTTTTTCATTTTACAGTGTGTGCTACCAGACACTTTGTCACATTCTACCTCAAGACTTACATCATCAACATCCATGTAATTTATAGCAACCTTCAATTCTTCACTGCATCTCTTCAGAATGCTAAGCCCATATATGCTTTTGATATCAAAATAAGAAGCTCTTCCGATATTAAATGTATTATTTATTGGTGTGTAGTATTTCTGTTTGTTAAGAAACTTGATTTTGAAGTGTTACAAGGTTTCTGTTAACACATTGTAGATACTTAAATAAACAAGATAACATTAGCGCTGTCAGTGCTATCTAAGTTCTTTCTAAAAAAACTTCAGTTAGTACTTGGCAAATAGCCTTAAAGAATAGATTACAATTTGTACTCTACATGATACATGACTTGTCATGTCAAATTTATTCTGAGTAAAAGTTATTTGCATAAATATGTAGTAAAAAATGACTTATGTATAGTATGCAAAAGGTTGTACACCAAAATTCCACACGACACCTTAAAAAAATATAAAAACGGAACAAATCCCAATGCTTTTTTTTTCAATAAAAAAATTATTTTTGTACATTCGGTAACGGTACTTATTTTATAGCCATCAATTCTTGTCGCCCCGTTTTCAGAATTGGGCCCCCATTATTTGAGATGTTAGATTACAAAGAAAAACGGTTTTATTTTAATTTCTCAATAAAAATTCTTTTTTCTCTTTTCAGATAATTTTATAAACTCCAGGGTAAAAAAAGATATGGTTACAATACATTAAATACTCATTATGAGAAGACAACAATTAAAGAATAAATCTAAAGTTTTCCTTAGTTTGACCGACCTCGACTGCGGCTCTTACGTCGGGATCAACTTGGCCGTACTCACCATCAAGCTTCTTATTAAGTCTTTGCAGATGGAAACGTAGAACCAGCGCTAAAATGCAAGTGAACGCCAAGAATCCAAAGGAAATGAGACAGCCCTTTTGGTAACGGGGTCCATCGCTCGCAGGGAAAATGCGAGTTCCAAGAAGTGGACCACATTGGCCTACAACCTGAAGAAGCACAAAGCCCATACCCTTTTTGCCATCACTGCTATGACAGTTACCACTCCAAGTGATGAGCAAGGGCACAGCGGGGAAAATGCCAACTGCAATAAGGAAGCAGGCAAAGTACCGAACTCCGACAGTGTCAATAAAGGCAAGAAGAAGGTAACCAACGGAGCCAATAACTGTAATTCCGCAGATAAAAAGCGACCGAACCTGGTATTTATCAGAGAGCCACGAAGCGAGGAGTACAACAATGGTGGTGAGAATATATGGTGGTGCCGAGAGACCTTGGGCATTGACGGACGAATAGCCCATTTCTTCAATAATGGTAGGCATGTAAACGGGCAAACTTGCAAACGAGACATTGATTGAAAAGAACATGAGCATGCAGCACCAGTTTTTGAGATCCGCAAATGAACTGACAATCTCCGAAAGCTCAAACTTGTTTTCACGTTCTGGGGTACCTGTTTGCTTAATGGTGCGAGCAGCAGCAATATCCTGTTCACGGGGGGTTAAGAATCGGCATGTACGACCTTCATTTTGAATGGCGTAGAAACCGATAATGCCAACAACAATAGTAGGCAAACCCTCAACAAGGAAAAGGACACGCCAATTCTCAATTGCAAGTTCGTTTTTGGTAATGCCGTAAGCAAGAGCGCCAGCAAAAGCAGAAGACAGTGGTGACACAGCCATGAAAATACCCGTACGCCAGGCAACTTCGTGACGGTAGTAGAAAAAGGTGAGGTAGTATGGCACACCAGGACCAAAGCCAGCTTCGAGAACACCTAGCAAGAATCGCATCGCCATGAGACCACCCCAGTTATTGGCAGCAGCAAAACAAGAAGAAATGGCACCCCAAGCAATAACTACACAGGGTACATAGAAGCGCGGCGGGAAAATCTTCCAGAGCATGGTGAGCCACTGAAATACAATGTATGAAATGTAAAAAATGGTTAAAAGCCACTGAAATTGTGAGTCAGTCATGCCGAGATCCTTGTTCATTCCAGCGGTTTTTGCATTACCAATGTTGCCTCTGTCGAGATAGGACAACATATAAAGTGCACAAAGAAATGTGAGGATGTGTAAATCAAACTTTCGCACGACTTTTTTTTCTTCTTCAGGGGTGTACAAAAGTGTTTTGAGTCGAAGAACTTCAGCGTCTTCTTCAAGCTCCTCCTTAGAGGGCGACATGACGACTTCGATGAGTTCTCCTTCAGGTTTTTGGTCCATTGTTGCTGTATAATTGAAATGATGAATGAAATGTAAAATATAGAGTAGAGAAAAAAAAAGGGACTGAGCTGAAGCTCAAGAGTATTTATACCAAAGATTGTGTTATTGATACTGGCATATTTTAGAAAGTCTTTCTGTACTAATACCGATTAGAATAAAGGGCTGTAGATCGAGACAGTACCTATTGAGGGGCTACCGAGCGATGTACTGATAAACCAAATTCTAAGTAAAGAGCTGGGCGGCCGACGCCGGCCAGGTTGTGACTATTATTTGGATGCAAGATGCATTAGACTTTGGAAACCGGCTCAAATTATAGAAACAAAGTATAGTCATGAACACAAGTACAGAAACAAGGTTTACCTTGTTAGACTTTGCAGCAATGCTTCAACTACATCCTTAACTTTCCCTAATATGGCCGGATAATAAGTGCTTATACTGTTGCTCAATATCTTCATAATACCTCGTGCCACCAAACTGCTACTTTACTACGCGGCTGCACATATAATTAACTGGTAGCCTACCATCGGCTTTCCAACCCCCCTGCCGGCTCTTATTCTAACTTCTTACCAACTGCTATCTTCGAACCGAGATAATGCTTGATTTTTGCTTTTACCCCACACAGTCCTGAGACATTACTATTATCGGCCATTTCCTTGCATAGTTTATGGTGCTAAAGTCTACCATGTTAAATCATCATATTTAATAATTGCCTTTGACTTAACTACCATCTTGCGGGGAAATGGGACACTTGAACCATTCGATTATAGTATCCCAGTACCGACCTGTGCGCACCACGCACACAAATGCATCCAACAGCTGTACAAGATGTCAAAATTATTCTGAGAATGATATCTAAATATTGTAACTACGAGCCCATTAAGGCATTCCCACCCTTAGGGGGTATCCATGATCGCTGCTTACAAAATTGCTTTCGCTGTGAAGCTCAAATGGTCAATGGCTCGAGGCTTGCATGTAGTCTCTATGCTAAATGGCATTTGTATTGCTAACCTGTGTGACGCAAGACGATAACAACTAGTATTGAATAGCCAAACATGGAACAAAAGAATAAATCTATTGGGTTATTGCGAAAACTCGGGTTTCTATTTTCAATTTGGTCAAGTACAGACTTACGTAGTAACCTGGCACTAAAAGAACGGAACAAAAGCTGATATTGGTTGGTCCTCAGTTGTCGAAACTTAAAAACTTTATTGCCATCTTGGCTTAAAAAGCCAAGATACTCTCACTAAGCTTTTGCCTAACTGACCAGCAAAAAATAAAATTAAAAAAAAAAAGAAAAGAAACTGGGATTTATTACAACCATTTATTCCCCCAACCTTGGGGGTAAAAGTGGGGTTCATGTAGCAGTTTGGTACCATCTGGAGCTGTTATCTCAACTGCTAAAGACAATATGGCTTTTTTTTTTAAGTCTGATGACCAGAGGCCGCGCTCATTAGAAGTGAAGAGAAACTGCCAAGAAAACATGTATACAATGTTTCTTGACCTCAGGGATAATAGTCCCTTGTTGTTCTCATCGTAGCCTTATGCTTCATTCTTTATGTACATATTACTCATTATCCCCACGTTAAGATTCCAGGCAGGTTAAATCAGACTGAAGTTAAAAAAAAAAATTTTTAAATAAATCCATGAACTTTAAATGTGTGGATGACAAAGTTTGTATTTTTCCGGTGGGACAAAATCCCCTCGATGCCATCTAATTTTGTTATTACTAATTATTTTTCACATGTACTTACTCTTAGTAGTCTGTAACTATTAGTTTATATGTGAATGCCCACAACATCCTCAAGACTCAGCACATTATCGTCTCTTTAATAAAGGGTCTGTTTGTTGTTGTATGGTCATGAAAATACGGAAACCAGTCTTACATTTTATGATATTGTGTCATATTCACAAGTTATAAAGTATTATAAATATCTTTGTTTCAGGGTTTAGTAATAGGGAAACTAGGGCTTCTTTCAAAAACCTAAACGTTTATTGGCACAGCTGGTCATGTCAAATAATATATTGCTTATTTACAACTCAGCCGATTGAAGGAAATATATGCCCTAATAACCTAACTTTATACAGAACAAGTTTTATAAACTATGGTATACTCAAGTTGAGCAAGATACTGACTCTTGTTAAGCAATATTATTGTCAATACATGTCACGAAAAACATTTAAATTTTAACGCCATTTAAACTTTGATAAATTATTCTCTTATACCCATTAAAAATTCAACTATAGAAAATGTATATTTTCTTATAATATAATCAGAATCTTTAAGCAAGACTTACAATTCTTAAATGATCCCTTTTTTCCAGGACTCATCAGCAGACCTTGGAACCAGTTTGGCTGCTTTATCACCATTTATACAATCTCTGCTACCCCTTTAAAAGACACCATCCCACTTAAATATAATTTGCTAATTGATGGCTTCAAAGTATCACTGAATAACTTTCGGCTAGGGATCCGAAGTTTTGTTCTTGTGCTTGTAAATCTAAGTGCTTATTCAATCATTTCTAAAAAGAAATATTATTCATTAGCTGGCCAACTCGTAAGTAGAATCGCTCTTTTAGAAAATAATATAATTCTTTGCAATATCTTTTTTTTCGTGTTCTTAATTATAATAGGCCGACTTATTTGCGTTAATGTTTCATGGATTGAAAACCAAAAATGGAAAAACTTAAGTCTAAGTTCATATTGACCCGCTCTTATTACAAGCATTTTTACTATATGATATCACGCTGCAGGCCACTTAATCCAGCAAGTTAGAGCTCCTACTTTATTTTTAATTTAAATTTTTTTTCCAATGTTTGCTGCCCCATGTTTGAAGATATTGCAAATATTCGTTTTGTCTTGCTATACGAGACCTATCTTCAAAATTACTAAGGTTTTTTTTTTCTAAAACAAATAATAGTCCCAAAAAAGGGCCGTTTTTTTTTTTGATAAAACATTCCAAAACGTCTTGTTCCGCTTAGCCTTATATTCTGATATTGATCATGTCCGTCAACTACAGTTACTTAAAAGTTCTTTTTTGGGTCCCAAGAATTGCTGTGCAATAAAGTTCGGGGTCCTTCACAAGTATGTTTAACAAAAAGCCAACATCAAATATAATTTTCCGTGAATATTCAAAAGCTATTACAAATTTGAAACAAAGAAATTGTGAATAGTGTTAATATCAAAATATTAATCAACAAAAGTAAAGTGATAATAAAAAAAGTTGGAAATAAGAAACTTATTTTTGAAAACAAACGTCTTCATGACGCTGACAAAGTAGCTCAGCCAATACATATCAAGAGGATTCAATCTTTTATGACACCAAGTTTTCCACAAGTAATTGGCTACATTGAGCAAAATCTGAAATCAAAAATATCACCTGAAATATAATTACCAGGAATCAGCACGCAGCAAAGTTTCATTAAACCGATCCGGCCAAATCCAAACAAAATGCAACAACAAGTCGGGAAAGAAAACCCCTCAGCCCCAAGATTCATTATTATTATGGATCATCTAGAGACCAATTTCTGGGGAAATTCTCGTTCTTTTTTTGGTATGTTTTGTGCTTCCAGTTACTTCAGTAATAATACCCCACAATGATAACTTTGAAAAAAATAAGTTTCAAACGTACCACGGCGTGCGTAAGTTTTAGGAAAAAGGGGAAGACTAAAAAACCGACTTGATCCGACTAGCATAATCCTCTTGAATTGCTAAAAGATTTCGGAAGAAATCGTACAAAAAAAAGGTTTTCTGCTCCGACCTCGGAGATCATCTTCAAGTGCCCACACGGAGATAGGAGAGGTTGCTCTGCAGTGAATGCGCTAGCTAACCTGATGCACTACTTTAAACTGAGTATCAAAAGGGAAAAAAAGTAAAAATAAGTACTGGCTTTTAGTAGGAAAGAAACTTTTTACAAAGTGAACAGCGGGGTTCTTGCGCCAAGCATGGAAGCAGTAGCTCTCCTCTCAGCGGTAAGTAGCTGAATGGTTAGATTGGTTAGTACGCATGAAGAAAACTTGACTGTAAACAAAAAATGTTTCTCACTCAAGGAAGGTTGGGAGGGGTCCCAAAGCTTTCCGCTATTATTTCTGATTTATACCAACAATCTCTATAGGACAACCAAAGATACTGAAATCTAGATAGAGGGGTTTGTTAATGGTATCACATTTTACAGCAGAGGCGGAGACGCTATAAAGAACGCTACCAAGCTGGTGTACCTCAGGTATGCCACTCGACAAACATTTCAAGTGTTGAATATGGTTATGGTAACAAGTCGCATTTCTTGCACATCTATCCACTTTTCTTTGATAAGAAGGCAAGGAAATTAAAGAAAAGAAACATCCTCTAGATATGAGGGGTTTCAAGGAGGTCTCCAAAAAGACTCCTGAGACTATTAGGAGTCACTTTAAACAACAGGCTTTTGTTTATAAATCATGTTAGTACGATAAGTGGTCGGGTCAGCCAAGACATTTATATTACAGTGGGACACTAAAATCACGCTTTTTAGTAAGTGAATAAAAGACCCTGGTAAGTGCTTTGCTCTAAAACTACTTAAAAGTGCTGGGTTGAGAAACCCAGTTAAAAGGCTGGTTATGTGGCAGCAACCAACAGCCAAGGTTAAGTGGTTAGGACTATTGTTTTATCAGCGCACTCAAATGAAGAACACTACTGAGGGAGTCTTCTGTAGCAGAAAAGCCCTCTATGGAATAGCCCAGGAGAAGGGAAACTCCGAAAACAGCCAAAATCATTAGTCCTATCAAACCGGGCATTAAACTTGAGATAAAATCAACCTAGATATTGTGCTACAATGCTAAAACCAAGAACAGTTTCTACAAATCATATACCAGTTCTGGACTGTATGGAGATTCTGATAGTGCCAGTCGTCTTCAAAACCCCATGGTAAAAGAAATGGTGCCCTAGGATCTTATGAGAATGGTAAAAAAAAAAAAAAAAAAAAACACAACACCCGCCAAACAATTATATTCTACTATACCAAAAAAAAAAAACTAT
>Ga0160505_100438_pt1 | contig 24206 bp, 11 predicted proteins | sample DIDeMG_FD_108225 | JGI IMG/M metagenome (GOLD analysis project Ga0160505, IMG submission 108225) | Enriched chicken feces microbial communities from UW Madison campus, WI, USA - DID2874_E49_Stillage MG | ecosystem: Host-associated > Birds > Digestive system > Large intestine > Fecal ... | reverse complement strand
TGGACTAGTAGTCATGTGCAATAATATCACATACCCTAACCGCACGTAATTAGCTAATAGGTCCCAAGGGATTACTCAGTAAAGGACATGGTGCTTAAAACTTGTACTACCACAGGTACTATCATGCAGTAAACGTCATTATGCAGTTGTTATACACACACCCATTATTGGCTTACTGTCATCTTCATGGCTACATTGTAAAGTAGATGATAATGATATACTGGCACTACCACTAGCAATTCAACCGAGTATGTTGCCTTCTTTTGTGCTGGTAATCTCTGTAAACAAATGAATAAATAAATGAATAAATAAAATACCAAGACATGGAGAAGAAAACAAGAAACAACAGTAGAAAGGCTTGAGCTGTTCTCAACAGATCACATGATACTGCATAAGTGTCAAAAGCAACTTTCATTTATACCTTATATGCATAACTTATGGGTGAAAAAGAGCTGTCAGGGTAACTGTAAGCACTTTATGATATGAGAAATAAGCCTAATTAAATATGTCATAAAGTATTACGTTTATCATAAAACTCTGTCATCATAACTTGTGAGAGTAACCGTTGGTACAATGAACAGCGTACTACTAATTCCGTAACATACTATCATGTGAATCTTAACATGCATTTTCAAATGTTATATGTTGAAACAGGTTGAACTTTTCTTGTGCCCAATTCAAATTCCATTGGCAGTAGTACCCAGAACATTCAAAAGATGTACAAATTAACTAACGGTTATAGAGCTCATCAGAAGAAACAAGAGATCCCTGAAATAATTCGCATCCAAGTATTAATAGCACAAAATATTTAAATTTAGTAGTAGTTTCCTTTGCTTTCCTTACCGAGTAAAAATATGTGTATATAAAAGTGGTGATCTATAGGTTATATTAACATGAAAATCAAAATGAATCTGTTTGGATTAAAGTCGAGTTCTATCGGCAGTAACAGCCAGTACAGAAACTAGAACTTGACTTTCCTTATAGTTGCAATTTGCAAGCATTTATTTAATTTCAATCCAGTGGTATATCAGGTGCTGATTGGATGGTCTTTTGTGATTTGACGCTCGCCAAATGAGGCTTTGTTCCACACACTACATTGCCAGTGTGATAATTTTTATTTCAACCCGGTTTTTATAAATATATATATGTTTTTAAATTATCAACACGTATTATTTCAGAATTTTACTTCTTGTCTTTAACCTCTTTTTATTCATCGATTATTCCAACTCCAATCAAATCAAGACACCCTTTTACGAGTTGTCTAGCAATGAGACCTGTATCATCCACGCCTAAAAGTTCTCTTCATTATAAATCGGTTTTGAACTCGGCCAACAAGGCTCATCACTACCAATCAATGTATCCTAAAAATTCCAATTCCTTCACTGAAAAACAATCCACACAACTTGTGAAAAGCTTTATGAGCGCGGCAATCGGATGCCTGGCTTTTCTAAGAGGATTGTTTGCTGATGAAAATTTCATTGATGATATATTCCAGGTTCCCCATTTAGCCAACTCAAAACCTAACATTGTCAGAATTAAACGTCTCAAAAGAGGAGTATCCGAGCCTGTTGATATTCTGATTTCATGGCTTGTAAGTTACTAATGTTAAACACAAGTTTCGAATACTAAGTATTATTTAGCACAATGGCATTTTTGATGCTCTTGAAAAAAAGTTTCTCAAGTCAATAATACTCTGCATCTACTTGGATCCTACCAAACCAGCAGAAATTGAAGAAACATACATGTTTTCCTTAAGCTATACATCTGATAAAAAAGATGTCATCCTAAGCATGAGTGACAGCACAGGAGCCGAAGAATACGGCTCGATTATCAGTTATCAAAGTAAGTTGACAAAAACACTCAAAAGATTTGTCATTTTTGATCTCTGGTCTGACAATAGAAGGTGCGGAAAAAAACTTACAACATCTCATTCGCAAATTCATTGTAACGACCCAGACGCTTGGCCAATTGTCTAGTAAGACCATCTACTCTTATTTTTGTGTAAGGCATATTACTCACATTGTAGTTTCTCGGTATTTGAATATAAGGCTCACTTATACTAAAGACTGTCCAGCAAGTTATCAACCGCCTTATTTTCAAGACTGCACGGGGAGAGAATTAGAAAAAAGTCTCATGCGTAGCCTCAAAGTTAACTCTAAAGTATTGACACCCGGTTCGGCCAATCTTGGTTTTTATGGGTACGTCTCATGTCCTTCGGAACTTTCAATGATTTCTTTTACCATGCTAACTTTTTTCCCAAGAGTATCTTTAAAAGTCATTTCCAAGTCTACCAATCAGGGCCGTAGAATCATATCGACTGAAGTGCCTGAAAAGCTTGAATCCGCAATCTCAAAGTCAGCAACTTCAGCTCTGATATCTTCTAGTGTTGGTCCCTCCGCACCCTCTGAGAATAATACAGAAACTGTACCTTTGCCAAAGCCTGTTGATCTCAAAACAATTCATGAAAGTCTCCAGGCCCAGCGTAATATAACGACAACAGAAAACAAAGGACTTGAGCATGACTTGCGAGAAATGGTGAGTTACTCAACATGGATGAAACACTTGTACTAATATTCAAACAGTTTCGAACACAGACTCAAGAAGAAATCATGCTTACCCAGCCTATAGGAGCCAAGTCAGAAAAAACTAAAAATGAAGGTTCCCAATGCGATTGCAATATCGAAAACGAAGAAATAGACTGCGTACGTATTTGACATGAACTTAGCAATTGCGGTACTAACATGATTCAGATGGAATGCGAAAAATGTCAGAGATGGGTCCATTGCGAATGTTACGGCTACACTGGATCTGAAGATCCTAGAATTAAAGATTTCCACTTTTGCTACCTATGCCTTTATGGAAAAGGATCTTCTTACTATGAAGCCATTGAGCTGATAAAAAGGCGAAAGCTACTCGCTTTGGCCATTAATCGTGGGGAAGTTGTTCATGATGTCAAAAACCCTCTGACGCGGAAGATTGCAATCCCAGACCCTGAGCTGAGCAAAATAATTAGAGAGCTACAGAAGGATAAATTCTTGATTCAACAAAAAGGTGTCGACTACAATAGCTGGAGGGTTACAAAGTCAGCTAGAAAACTGAAATCTATTAATCATAGGTATTTCAACCCCATGAAAAGCAGGCTAGAGACTAAAAGTAAACCCGGAACTATAATGTCCAGTGCTGGAGAGGAAATGTTGTCTGAGAGTGGTAGAAACCACGATTCTGATACTGAATACTCAGAACATGACGTGCCATACCTGCCAAATGCTTTTGGTAAAAAAATGAAATAAATATATGTTGCAATTAAAAATAAATGTTGTTTAGTCACCAATCCTTTCAAGTTTCTTTTTTCTCAGCTCCTCTCGTAGTTTCTGAGTAGATGCTAACGCGCCTGTTCGGGTACCGGTAACCTTAGACGTAGGGGTTTTAAAGGTTTTTCCAAGAAGATGCTCCGGGTCTACTTCAGAGAACTTGTCGTCATTGTGCTTAGTGCTTGTGAACTGGGTGATGAGACTATCGTCCTTAGTTGTCTCATGCTGAGGCAAAAATCGGTGAGAGTAAAGGTCAGCATTGTCAAAATCGTCATCCTCTTCGTATTCACTATCTGAGTTGAAATCATTGTCCGATGTTTCAGCAGTATTCTCCGCAGGGGGTTTAGTAGTAGTAGTAGTAGTAATAGTTGAGTTGGCTGCTGCTGCTGCTGGCTTGGATGAGTGTAAAGTCTGGCTACCGAAAGAACTGCCTATTTTGGCTGTGAATTTGTTCAACAATGCTAACGTTTGCGCCTCGCGTTTGTCACTACCCTTTTTCAGGGCGCATTTGTTGCGCAGATACTGAGCCTTTTCCTTATCAACCAGGGACTCCTTCTCTTTACCAGTCTCGGTTTGGTGACCGGTGTGGTGCTTACGAGACTTGAGAGTGGCCTTGAGGGCTTCAAACTCGTCTTCAAGCTGCTGTGCCGTTTTTGGTGGCTCTTTGGTGGTGGCTAGAGGCAATGTAGGGTCGGGTTGTCCAACCTCTTCTGTTGTAGAAGTCACTGTAGTTGCTGCCAAATCCTCATTTTTGCTCGATTGAACAGCCGGAGGCGGCGGAGACGGGGTGGGCTCGGGAGAGGGAGATTTTGGCTGCACGGGGGCTTCAATCACCAACGATTTATCATTCATTACTTCATGTGCCGACTTCATTTTGAATTTTTTCCGTGCTGGCTGCTGTCCCCGTTTTCGTACCATGACACCAGCATCCTCTTCTTCTTCTTCATCGTAGGACAAGCGCACCTTGGCCTTTTTGGCAATTACCTTCTTCTTGTCCCCAGCTTTCTGAGATGCCACCGCCGCTGCTGCTGCTGCTGCATTGGCTTTAGCTGCTGCCTCCCGTTCTGTCTGTTTCTGCACCATGAGCTTGGCAAGGTCTTCAAAATAAGGCGTGGTGACCACCGCGTCGGTAACAAAAACAGGCGTTATCGGCTTGCCCTCATCATCCACGGCGCCGTCCTCAATTTTCGACAGGGTGTAAATAGAATCGCCCACGACTTTGCCAAATACGGTGTAGCGGCCATTGAGGGTGCGGATCCGGGGGCCGTTGCCCAAAGTGACAAAAAACGCGTTGTTGTCGTCGTCATTATTGTGGCTACTGCTGGAATCGTCGCCGAGCGGCCAGCCGACACCAATGTAACCTCGGGCCCGCGCAGTAAAGTTGAGGCGCGAGTGCAACTCCTTCTTGGGAAACCCAGAATCGCCGCTGCCGCTGCTGCTGCTGCTGCCACTGCTACTAGAATTAAATTGTACCACCTCGCCTTTGAACAGGCGGGCCACATCCACGCGATTGCCGCCCGTAAAATCGCCGTTGATACACCGGGTTAGGAATAAATGGCAAGTCCGGGGAACTTCTTTCGCCCAGAGGTCGAGCGTCAGCTCGCCTCGGGTGGTGGAAAGTGTCACAGATGCTGTCGTGGGTGGCTCAATTGGGGTTGCCATTGGGGGATGGAAAGGTCAGTTAGATGAGCGTGGCGGTCTTTTTTTTTTTAAAAAAAAAAAAAATTTAAAACTTCTTTGGTGGTTTTGGCGTCTGATCTGGCTTTAAGAAAATCAACGCGTACAGGTTTAATGTCGGAGTTGGCCCCGCGTGTTTGTGTATGATATTGGCAAGTGATGGATGGTGAGAAGTGTTTCGACGTTTTTTTTCTTTTTCTTTTTCAACAAAATGTGTATATATACACTTTTTTTTTCATGTATTTGAATAGACTAAACCTCCCAATCTCCATGTGGATCCAGAGCCTTCCAACACTCGTAATTCCTCAAGTTTTAAATATTACATATTCAAAGAAAAAAGGTTTTTGTTTAAAAGTAAAAAGAATGCTATTTTATATAATGACAGAAATATATTACATATTTATTTAATATTTAGAAACCCTCCATAATGTTGCAGACTATACCACATGGTCCAGCTCAATACCCGAATCGAGTTCTAGACGACAGCTTTTACAGTATTCCACCAAGGCGTCCCAGCGGTCATTTGGCACGACAATCTCGCTAGTATCATTTGCGCTGCCACTGCTAGAGGGCCGCCGGACTTTGCCGCAGCGCGCAACCTCATCGTAGAGCCATGAGCGCCATTCGGCCATGATCAGATCCGTTTCAACCTTGTTAATGGTGCGGAGCTCAATCATGAGCCAGTTGCGCTGGACTCCAATCTGACTCCGCAGCTCAAAGATCCTGTTGCGAATTGCGTTTGAGGAAGATGATTCAGATTCCGTGTTAGACAGAGGATCGTAGGGATAGTCTTCAGGGCCAGTGGGCATCAGTGTTAGATCCTTAAACTTGTTGTAGCAAAGTGCTGGCGCGGTGGTATCGTTAGTGACATTTACACTGTTAGTGACTTCAGCTGAGTAATTGATTCCCGTGTGAATCAAGTTATCAACATCAGTAAGCAAGATTGACCGCTGCATATACAATGGTGTTTCCAGCGAAATACCATATTTGGTTGCAACCTGCTCGGCATGGCGCTCCATCCAGTATGACTTGGTCGAAATACCTGCCAGGCCAATGTTAATTACCCCTAACACAATGGTCAAGAGTACCAACCCCTTATTAGTCGTGAGGAGAATCCACGAATGTTTCAAGATATGACGAATAAGAATCACAATCTCCTCCACAATACTAATGCTAACACTCAAAGTAATCTCCCAGATTTTGCTGACAAGTGATTTGTTTGAGACTATCATGGTTTGTCTTGCAATAAACTCCTCATGTTCTTTCTCACGCTGATCTGCTAGGTCGAGCGACTTTGCTGCAGACAAGGACTTGGTGATTGCCGATAATGACGTTCCCAATTTGCCAAACATGCGTATGGCCGTGTTGGTGCTACCACTTGGACCAAGCTTTTCTCTAGCAACAACACATTCGCGAAGAACAGCATTAGCATCAAGAGTTAGCTTATTCATAATCATTGGCTCTGTCACATTCTTGAATATAGATGACTTGATCCATTCAATATTACTCCAAATGGAGAGTGTACAACTAGACTTGGTCAGCTTGGTAATCACGAATCGATGGGTAGTGTAAAAACTATCACCCTGGGGAAGCTTGACCACTGCATGACGCTGGAACACAACGTAACACCAATTGTTGTCCATACGCTCAATTCTTTGTAAATACGTGATGCGATCATCGCTGTCAGTAAATAGCGTCTTTGTGTTGGAGTCTGACGTATTGAACAAAATCTCACGCTCCACCATATGCGTGTGTACCAATCGCCATGGCGTGGTCTCAATGTTGGAACGAATGATTGTGCCATTTTCTGTATATTTGAAAACAGGTGATTTTTCTCCAAACATGAGATGGAACATTGCTTTAGCCGGAATGTCAAAAACAAGTTCTTTTGATAATTGGGCCATCAATTTGGAATAATCAGGTAGTGGCTCTTGTTTAGGCTTTTCGAGTACTTCAGCAGGTTTAGCCCCCTCCTCAGAAGGGTTAGTAATGTTTGTGTCCAATTTGACACGACCCTGAGAATCGTTTAGATAACTAGCCATGTAGAGATTCAAGTATCGTTTGTCGTTTGCTGATCTGGTTTCATCAGCAATCATTTCCCGGATAGGTGATGTGAGAAGATCCAAATCAGCCTCTTCCTTCTCTTCCACAAGATCTTCTTCATTTTGCTCACTTCCAATTGACTGGAGCTTTTTAATTATATCCTTAAGCTTCAAAGGATTCTCTGACTTCAAATTGTCAATCAAGAACTGAATGCGCTTTTGCAAAATGCGACCAGAATCAATATAAGAATAACAGGCGGCAGTTTTTGTGTTGGAAATTAAAAATAAGGTGTCTTGATGCAAGCCGGTTTTTCCTTCAACGCTAATTAATAATGATAACGGAAACATTACAGACGAAACAAAGCCTAAAAATTTCGAATAGATATAAACAGCCTTGGGCGTCATGTAAACTCTAGCTGGGAGTTGTTGCTTGGGATTTGGCTTGTAAATACATCTGAACACCAGAACAACTCTGCTGTTTAAATCGTCACTTGGAATGCCTTCGTATATCGATCTTAACTGAGCGTCTTGTGATCTCAGTACAGGTGGATAATAAGATGGATATTTTTCATTATTGATCTGTGCTAAAGACATGGTGGATGATGATGCGGATAGAGTATGTGGTGTTGGGTTTCCATTTAAGCTACGCTGGTATGCTGCCCAATTGACACTTCCCCAGTAGTTGGCGGTAACTGCTGTTGGAATATCGGAATTCTGTACTAGTGTTGTTGATAAAACGGCTTCGTGAGACATTGATGTCGGCATGGGTGCATTTAGTAGTGGCGAAGAGGCCAATGCGGCACCGAACGGGCCCAGGCTGTTTGACCTTGCTGTAGTAGTTGTTTGGTTGGAAGTAGATAGGGGCTCATCCTGATTCAAAAATGAAGTTTCAAACGAATCATCAGGACCTTTGAATAAACTGATGGACTTGCCTAAAGTAATATTGTCACCACTGCTATCATCATCAAGGTTAGAGCCATCACGTGTCAATTCAACATCAATAGATGTTCCTGCAGTTGATGCAAACTCAGAAATCATGGGAGGAAATCTTTGGAACGCATGCGAAATAGTAGATCTTTTATCACCTTCAATCGCCAGACGCTTAGCATCTTCAAACACTTGCAACCAAGATCTAAGATCCTCTAAGGTCTCGGCTTGCATGAACAACACGTTGTCTTTTGTCTTGATCTCAAACACAAACCTTCTGTCTTCAGACGGAACAGGGGTGACATGGCACAGGAGGACACCAATCTTATCACACTCCTGAACAAAAGTTTTGTTTGGTGAAATATTTAGCCACCCAAACATACCATTCTTGACAAAAACCCAGCGTCTGACCCAAACTTGACGAACACCTTTGTTACTCGTGGACTTAACAAAAAGCCATCCATTCTTCTGATCTAGTCCAGTCGTTTTCTCAGAGGCAACTGGAACAAAATGAGAAATAGTAGAAGCCTGAACTGTGTATGAATTGAGATCACGAGATGGTTCAGAATGGGAAATCACATTCTGTTCCATTTCCAAAGCAGCCTTTTCCATTTCCTTTGCAAATGGATTGGCACATTTTTGCATCGTCTTGGCCCAGGATTTAAGCCTCAGCATCTCAATTGAAATTCTCTGACTAGCTGGATCAGCAGCAACGAATTCTTTAGGAGAGAGAATCCATGCCTCAGAAAACGTCTTTACCAGGCAGTTATCAACCTTTGACTGTGTTGTCAAAATAGAACTGCAAAGAGCAAACCTTGCTTTAACATATTCATTACGTGTTTCAGCCAGCTGGAAAGCATCCTCCCTAAGAGCAGACGGCTCCTTATTTTTGGCAAAACCAAGATACCGTGAAAGAGCATTATCATATTTTGTTTGAGCATTGTCGAAATTGCGTCTGCTGTCCTTGTATGACTTGAGCTGGGTTTGCCGAAAGTGAATAATTGGCTCAATTAAGGCAGTGTGTTGCGACTTCACCTTTCGTATAATTTTCGTCCAGTAGTGGCGCGAGCTCTCAGCATACCTCCGCATGGCTAACACTGTGTAATCATGGTCTACCAGACCCTGAGTGGCAAAATCAGGAATGAATTTTGAGGTCATTGAATTCGCAAGATCTTGCAACACTGTAGATATAATTGTTAGTTGGCCTCATTAATTAGACGATATAATGAAGTTCTTACCTTCCATTTCCTGTGTCATCCTTTGAGTTGACTTGATAAAGGAGTCCAACCAGTTGTCCATACTCTCCATTTGGTTGTTTAAATGATTCACAGAGGCTCTAAATGTTGGACTATCTAAAGCTGCCTCCTTTAAAAGGACAGCAATAAGATGCAAAGGCTTGTCATCTTCATAAGAACTCATGCCCGATAAACCCTCGCCAGTATCAGGGTCAACGGACTGGTCAGGCTGTTGTTTCACAGTCAGAATACTGTTATTCTCCTCGGACATTGTACAAATCAATTGAAGCCAAGTATTGAAATATAATTAAAATAATTAAATAATTCAGATACTGACAATTAAGGAGATCAATTTGTGAGCTGGTAAGTAGAATACTAAACGTAGTTGCAGGGAGGAAGGAGAGAAGATTAAACCGCAGCTTATTAATCTTGGCTACTCATCTACGTTAGATTTTGAGGTTTACGGAGGAAACTCGAGACACAATGTCCAGACAAAAATAAGGGTTGGTGGAAGTTATCATGTGATTATTATGATATATTAATTATATATTGAGCCCCACAGCACAATATAAAGGCAGAGCTTTTGAATAAAAACAAACAGGATGAAATTGGTTATATTTGGAACGACGACGACGACAGTAATAAATAAGTACATCAACATTGCTATCAACAAAAGAAAGTAACCAGGTCGCCAGGATTCCGGTCCTGAGCTCAACAAACATGCAATTCATCTATGATGGTAGATTTAATCAACGGTAACGCCCTTGGAGCGAAGGTCAGCCTTGGCTTCATCAATTTCCTAAATGGCAGACTGTTAGAACTTATTTATGATACAACGAGAGAAATACAACATACCTTAAGAAGAACCTTGTACTCGGCCTCCTTGTCCTTGAAGGAGTAGACACCCCAGCCAAGAGTTCCCAGAGCGTAAGCACCAAAGGCCACTAAACTCCAGAAAGGAACAACAGGCAGGATCTCATTCTGAATTGTCTGGGAGGTGGGGATAATTCCAAGATAAAGTGTTAAATAAACAACAGCGATGGTGATAAGGGCAGAAAGAGTCTGTGTGGCTTTGGTCATTTTGTATTAATGCTAAGAATGATTGATAATGGGCGATGAATTGGTGATGGATGAAAAGGCAGGGAGATTTTGGATATTGCAGGAGAAAAAATGCCAAATGGCCAAAATGAAAAAAAAAGAAAAAAAAATAATGGAAACGTTACCATGAAAGCTGCTTCTTTTGGAGTAGATGCGGCGTATATTTGGCATGATAGTTAATACTTGTGCAATATTACTTGATAGTTTAAGTACGAAGTACTATAGTATTTGGTACTCGAATGCTCGCTGAGATTTGCTCTATGCTGGCTTACTCAACTTTCAACACCAGACGTATAACAAATTGTAAGCATTGGTTGCACGCGTAAGATAGTCTCATTTGGTGCATTGCTTCAACTTAAAGCAGAGGCGCAAGCTATTTACATTAAACCAACTCAGTACCAGCAGAGATCAACTGCTACCGGTGTATAGCAAAGCTCATTAGTCTACACAGTATGAAATGTCTTTGCCGGTTACCCCCATTTTTTTCTAAAAATGTTTATCATTAGTATTGATTTTATTATTCTTCTTCTTATCCTTCTATCTTCACGTTAGTGGACTATAGTACCTATATTAATCTACAAATGATCAAATCAAGAGATATTTTCTTAGTACCTAACCGCCTAAAGCGTTTCTGATTATTATAATTTTATGACCCAAACACATCTAATGATTACCAATGGCGACGTAAATAGGCTGATGAGACATAGGCTACAACCAGGAATAATAAATAAAAAAAAGTTGTTTGAAACAGTTCACTTCTTTGTTTGTCCAGCTGATACACGTTTTATGATTGCCCTGGTTTCGGCAGTTGACGTGATTTCAGTGCAGCACACCACATCATGTCAACTCAACAAAAGGTTCGACGCCGTCTTTGTTTCTGCTGCGCCATTTTCATAATTACGCTAACATTCTCAGAGCTACGCTGCACTGGCACACTGTGAGTTCTTTTTAAGCGAATTTGTCTTTCTTCTGCCCTCACCTCATCTCCAATGGTTTTAAAAATAAACGGATTGCATCACTTATCTTTCCTGTTTCCATTTCCTATATCTTGACTTTTATACAGTTATCCCAGTTATATCAGTGTTGTTTCCAAGGGTTATCTATTGTGCTGGTTTGTTTACGCTAAAAAAAAAAAAAAAAGGTTTTATCTGCAATTCCGACTTTAGTCTGCTGCTTTGTTATACTGAGTCCCAAAAAGTTTCCTCGTTGCTTTATTCCTTCATTTTTCTCTTTCCTTCTCTTTTTCAGCAGAATATTTAATATATTGCGTGTCTTGGAGCTGCTCCTTCTCATTTATGAACCATTTTTCAGTGCAATTACATTTTCTCGAGCTAATAATCGATGAGCATCATGGAATCACCACTTGCCCTCCTCGACAAGCAATCTAAAGCTGCACCCAGCACTGCTGCAACAAGCGAAGCAACTGCAATGGCTGCAGCACCCGTCAAGATTGCGCCCGCGCACGATCAGAACTCCGTTAAGGCCTCCGCCCCGGAGGAAAAGCATCTTCATATCCATCACAGCAAGCACGATAATCATCATCTTTCGAAATTGGCAGAAGACTCTCCCAAGCATCCCCAGCTTTCTAAATCAAAGTCTTCCATTAACATCAATAAACCTCAATCTTATAGCCAGACCCAGGAGTCGGGCAGCAAGAAGTCTCAGAGTGTGGTCCATCTTTCCAAAATCAACACTTCATTGAAGTCATCTACTAATTCCAAATCGTATACTCCTAACAATGAGACCAATAATGACAATGACTTTTCTGAGAGCGACTCTGATACGGACTCTGAGAGTGAGCCAGCGCCCGAAGACGAAGAGAGTCTTAAGGACTACAAACCTGGAGGATACCACCCTGTTTATGTTGGCGAACTTTATAAAGATGGCCGTTATCAGATTGTTCGCAAGCTCGGTTGGGGCCACTTCTCGACTGTTTGGCTAGCAAAAGATACCCAAAACAATAACAAGCACGTTGCTATGAAGGTTGTAAGATCGGCCCCCCACTACACTGATGCTGCTCTAGATGAAATCAGTCTGCTTAAGCGTGTCGTCTCCGCCAACCCTAATCACCCTGGTCGCGCATATGTTGTGAGTTTGCTTGACTCCTTCAGACACAATGGCCCCAATGGCTCTCATGTGTGCATGGTCTTTGAGGTTCTCGGTGAAAATCTCTTGGGACTTATTAAGCGATACCACTACAAGGGCATCCCCAAAGTTCTTGTCAAGCAGATTACCAAACAGGTTTTGCTTGGGCTGGACTACCTGCATAGAGAGTGTGGTATTATCCACACTGACCTGAAGCCTGAGAATGTGTTGATAGAAATTGGAGATGTTGAGTCGATTGTTCAAAAGCTTCAACAAGAAGAAGAGGAGGAGGAACAGAAGAAACGTCAGGCCAAAGCCAAAAGACGGGCAAGTGAGGCACACATTCATGGTGAGAAAGATAGACGTGTTGGAAGAAGACCTAGAAGAAGATCTGTCATTACTGGCTCCCGTCCACTCCCCAGTCCCCTTCGAACCTCCTCAAATGGTAGTTATTTTAATATTGACTTTTCCATGTCGCCTGCTTTCACATCTGACGCTGATTCGGCCACACCATCTGCCCTTAACTCTGCTGCCAGTTCGGCTGCAACGTCTAAGGCGCCAGTACTCAAACCCGACACTGTCGAAGGTCCGCTTTCTTCTTTCTCAACTATGAAGGAGAATATTGAGGCCAAAGACTCGCTGCCTTCAACTAGAGCATCATCATCTAGATCTTCGTCGCGCGAAAAATCGGGCACCACAGCGTTGGATGAGAATTTGATTACTGTTAAGATTGCTGATCTTGGCAATGCATGTTGGACCAACCGACACTTTTCTAATGATATTCAAACCCGACAGTACCGCTCACCAGAGGTTCTTTTGGGATCTAACTGGGGCGCCAGTGCTGACATCTGGAGTATGGGCTGTCTGGTATTTGAGCTGCTAAATGGTGATTACTTATTTGACCCTCATTCAGGTGAAAAGTATGGCAAGGATGATGACCATATTGCCCAGATTATTGAGCTTCTTGGCCGCATGTCATCACAAGTTATGCTGACTGGCCAGTGGACATCGGAATACTTTAACCGATGGGGTGAGCTTCGCAACATTCAAAAGCTGCGCCCACGAAGTCTGGTCGAGGTCCTAAAAGAGTATCACTACTCAAACGAAGAAGCTGAGATGCTGGCTAGTTTCTTATTGCCAATGCTAGAGCTGAACCCCAAGAGACGCGCTGATGCTGGTGGAATGTCAAACCACCCGTGGCTACGTGATGCTAAGGGCCTTGAAAATATCAAAGTGAATAGAGTCCCTGGTGCCCCAGGCAAGGACATAGATGGTTGGGCTAGAGAAGCCAAACGATAGTTATTGTGCTTAATTAATATGCTATTTTTATTATTATTATTTTTGGTCTTTATTTCGTTTTTTATTAAATTTTTTATGTATCGCGGTTTCGGTTTGAACGTGATTTTTTTTTCTGCAGGTTAATGATCTTAATATATAATTATAATATAACTCTTCCTGTTTTTATCTTGAATAATACCGGGCATTGTATTGTGGTATTTTATGATCTATGTAAAGATTTGTGGATTTGGATATGTTTGTCATTGGCAAGCATGCACACATTGTTTAGCTAACAGAATTGCCCAGATAGACACCCAAATAGTACCAGGCAGATAAAGGTTCCACAACCTCTTTGATACAATTCAAACCAAAGACAATGTAAATAAAACCTATATCAAAACACAAGAACAATTTTTAACAACCATTCAATAGTTTGAGAAGATGACAGCAAAAAGGATTGAGCCATTGATGGCTCTTTTTTTCGTACTTTGCCTAAAAAGTATTGCTATTGCTCTAGTGATAATCCGATAGCGTTATACGTGAACTTGTATCTGCTGACTTCTTTTTAACTAGATACTAGATGATTCTGCAGTGCCGTATTTTTTGCATTATCTATTGGAAACTTGTCTAACTCTTACTGAGCTATTTTTTTCAAGAGCTTGATCCATTTGCTCAAAAGTCTCCATTATGCCAAAGGGTATTATCTATATTCATTGGTTATGTACACTAGTGCAAATTAGAAAATTGGTGCTTTTGTTTTAATATATTATGCATATGTTCTAACTGTCAAGTGTATTTGAGTTAATAGCAAGATAAATAGCTACAGAAAGCCCCCTCCTCCCTCTTTTTTCTCTAAATCATAACTTGAGCCTGATTTATAAACATGTAGTATGAATATGCCATATTATTTTCTCATTCAGTGGCTTTTTGTGATAGAATTATTTATGACGCACAGAATAGATATTATATTGTGTATTTAAAGACATGATATGCTACTATGATTCCACGATACGGCATCATGATTATGGTATATATTCATATGTCAAAAGTCGTTAATGATGTTATTTTCAACAACTTTAACAACTTCGCTCACATGAAACTTTTGACTGGTTGATAAAATAGCACATTTGATTTCAAGGGTGTGCTTACATTGTATATCGTTGGTGTTAACATCAATTTTATTGGCAAGTTCCAAAAGTTAACTGCCGATGTTTATGAATAAAATGGAGAGCAGCAACTTATGACTTATGATTTAAAAAGAATAGTTTTTTTCTGTTTGTTTCAACTACCAAGTGAATATGTATTCATAAACAAACAGGTTATTTGGAATAGCAGTACCTGATCATCGACTCTATAAGGCTGAACTTCGACCCCGAAAGATAAAGGGTCTTGAAGCTTCTATTTTGACAAAAAGGATTATAACTTATGCTTGTTCGCTTGAGCTATAACACTTATTTTCTAATGAATCTAATTTTCTAGATATTAATAATGTTGTGATAAACAGGGTTTTCAATCTAACAAATATATTATTCAGACCGGACCAGAGACAGAACCACATTCTCGGTTCCATCTAAAATCCTGACGTCATCAAAAAACTATATGCCATGGACGTGCAACGCGACAGGAAAATAATAAACTATTATAAAATAATAAAAAAATATGCAAAAAAAAAATGTGAGCTCCACTACTATCAAACGACATCTATCTGGTTCCACGGATGCTGTTAGCGAAAAGAGCCCCCTCAAAGGATTATTCTACCACCCAAGAAACACTCCAAAACGACATGGTAAACAAAACGTCTACCTCGCGTTCCTTCCTCCTTAGTTGCCAACACGGCTAGCAGGAGCTTGAAAACGGCACATGCCTGCTACCCAGTCGAGGAACAGATCGGGTGTGGTTTGTAAAAAAAAAAAAAGAAGAAAAAAAAGAAGGGAGAAAATGATTAGGGTGTAGAAAACTTTTATGATGAAAATTGGGACAAAGTTTCAAAGCAATAGGGCTAGCACGTGATATAAACTAGGGCTTTCATAAATGTGTCCCATCGCTCTTCAAAACTATCTAGTCTCATAGCTCGGAGTGTCTCAATGGGAGAGACAAAATAGCAGTCTTTGCACACATAAGCTTTAGAATTTCATTACTTTTCATTTTCTATCAATCAAATGGTGGGTAAAAAGGTACGTAAAATATATGACATCTAGGAGACCACTACCTTAGATTATCTGTAAAATCCAAAAACGTCATCTCAAGCGCTTCAGTGAAAAAAAAAAAGGCACAGTAAAGAATTACAAAAAAATAAAGAAAGAAAAATGGAGCTACGTATCTGTCGTAAAGCTACTTGAAAATCTGGATGCAAAAAAATTCAAATCCCCCAGCCGTAAAGGAAATTGTAAGCAATTCTGACTTGTCTAGAATTGTAAAAGTGAGACTTTTGCACTTTTTTTTTTTCATTAGACGGCATCTATTGGTTCAACCATACTAGATTTTGCTAAACTGTATTAATTTATCTAAAAGCGTCTGCAGCAACATGAATCTGAAAGTCAGTGCTGGGAACCGCAGGCCCACGTGTTGCCTACGGCAGACATTGACGTCCAAGGCTAGACGCACTCTGAAACTTATCTGGAGCAAAAAGAAACAACTGTATGTCCATTGCCTAATATCGATATTCAGTAAGCTTGTTTTACTTTGAAAGAGTAAATATGAAAATAAAAAACGAAATCAATATACAATAACCACACGGCCCTAAGTATATCTGCATTACAGATATTACAGTAGTATAATATTTGAGCAGTTAGACAGAGTGCTGATTAATTACCTTACAAGACATTTCGTGCTAATTGTGCGTATTCTAACTTAAAAAAGTATCCAGATTAATAGCATAGGATGCCAAAATGTAAATAATACTTCACACCCTCAAATATTTGAACTTGACAAAAGTATCAATAGTAAAAATTTCAGTATTTTCAAACTTTACAGCTAAGTAAATTCATTTTCGCTATGGACAGCCATCGTTTGTTGAATGAATATTATATTTGAAGTAGTAGCTAAATCTTTCCATCACCCTGTGAACTACCCCATTTTATTGCACATTGACATTAATTTACATTCAAAAATCCCCGCATAGATTTGTAAGTGCATTTCGATATTGAAGTAACAAAAGTGTTTACCACTCTCAATGGAACTTGGTTTTTAGGAGTCCCAAGCTTCTGTGTTTGCCTTTCAGCCTACACGTCTAGCCATATAGCACAATCAATCTCACCTACCATGCTTTACTAATATGTCTTACTTATTCATAAAAAGAACTGGGTGCAAATAGAGTGAGACTATTCGGCATGGATTGTCATAACACGGCAGTCATTGAATTTATAGATTGAGGACAATATTCTATAGTCTTTTTGCTCTAGCTGGATCTTCACTCACTGAATAATAATTGTGCCCCAACACAGAAAAAAATATTGTAAGGAAAATTGTACTTCTATTAATGCTGTTTTGAATGTCTACGATAAAAGTTATCGTAGCAGCCAAAAAGAAGGTTACAAAATGAATTGATTTACAAGATGTTACCAGAAACCTTCCAACACTCCGGCTCAAAATTCACGTCGTCAAAATCCATGTAATTTATACCAATCTTCAATTCTTCACCAGATCTTTTCAAAATATCAAATTCATATTATTTGGTACCGAAATAAACATAAACGAACAGAGAAACAAGTTTCACTATCCGGAGATACAAGTAGCTATTTGTGAAAGCGTATTAACTGGCAAAAAAAAGACATTTGATTTAGGATATTGTGTTGTTGAGAAAAAGTAGAGTGGGGCCAGGATTTTGGTAACATACTATACATATTTAAGCACGCGAAAACACATAGAAAAGAGCACTTTATGCTCTGCTACGCCAACTATCAGAAAACTTATTAGAGCATCATAATGCTCATACTGAATAGTCCACCTACAATATAGCTAGTCTAGAAAAAGTTCACTCAGAGAAAAACAATACTTTTTACGGAACTATCCTAATCATACCCAGAATCTACTGGATCATGGTAGTACAGAATCAGTCTTATACTTAAACTTTCACGTTCAGAAACGCCCGAAACAACCAAGTTAGAAAAGTTGCCTCAATAACCACTGATTGCTAGTACATAATGTTGTATGTGCATATGAAAACTCCTAAATAGTGCTTTGAGTGGCCTGGTGGCTGGCCAGAGACGCGTCTGGGTATTTCTTGCGAAGGATTACACGCTCTCTTTCAAGCGGTTATCTAAGACATTCAAATAAAAGTATCTATCAAAAAAAAAAAAGTTAAAAATTTTCAGCAACAGATTTATATAAATATTATTTGCTCTACTAAGCAATAAAAAGAGATAGTTAATAGATTTGTGAGAATGTTTAATGAAGTATTGAACAAACATTTGTGTATTGTGTATGTAAGCGCTCCAACTTACATACATATATTTGTGCATTAGGAAGCTGACACCACTTCTACCTAAGCTGAGCACACATATCGATAATTCACAAATTTTATTATCAAACGAAATCCTCTTAAAACAGTACATATTTATTTATTTTAATGTAACTGGAGTCTCAGAAAACTACTCTTTTTCTAGCTTATGACAAATCTGTACCACTGGCGCACGACAAATTAGCAACCATGCAAGATAGTAGTGCTCGCGCTAAAACCATCTCAGTTTTTGACCTGTTAAACACGCGAGTATCGTTTTAAACTACTACTACTCCTCCTACCTCAAGCGGCAAAGAAGCGATACATTTGACAAGAAAAAATAAAAAAGATTTTCAGTCCTCGTATAAACTCTTTTATAATGTGCTTTTGGGCGTTGGCGGTCAGTAAAGATTATTTTGTAGTTTTCATGAGAACATAGCATGAGTTTTATTCACTAGTCAGCTCCATTCAGATTTCAAACGACTTGAAATCTCAAATTTATCATGTGCTGAACTATAAGGTTATTTCACATGCATATAAAACGAAGTATAATGAGTTGTTAGATAACCTGTTCAATACTTAAAAGTCTATTGCTGCCGCTGGGCTTATATGAAATCTTGGCATCCCACAAGTCAACTATAGCTAAGAAATGCGATGCAAGATTGGTACAACTACTTGCCAGTCATATTTCAAATTTTTTTGTAAAATAACCCAGAAAACCAAATAAAAAAGGGGGACAGCTGCTTAGGTCAGTAGTGGAGTATATCAGAGTTAGTCTCAATATCGAAAAGATGAATGCACTTGATACTGCAGGGCAAGAATAATTAAAAGCTTGAGGTTTCAATACTACGATGTGCCGTGTGATTCAAGTCTGAAAAGCGTACTGAAATGGTGTAGTTATCAGCACCTCGCATCACTTTTGGATTGCAGAACACTTTGAGGATGCATGCCATGTTGAAGTCTCTGTATAAAGCTTTCTAAAGTCTTGTGATGAGAACCAATGTTTGAGATTTATTTAGATAATTTTTTTTCTGAATGCTGCTCTATTTGCCAGAGACCAGGGTTCTAAGAGCATTATTTACACCACGAAAAAACAAAAATTATATTTATCGTGAAACTTGGCAGCTGTTAGACATATTTAATGATAAGACTAGGCGCCAGTTTTGGCTGTAGGCGGTAAAGACCGACAGAAAACATTGTAATGCAGTATAATTACTTTATTGCATATCAGAACGTTGCTGTTGCAGTAATAAACGGACCAGATCCAGAGACATGGAGGTGCAATGATAAAGCTCAATGAACTGATCTCACCTGTTGGAGCCAATCTGAGCAGTACAAAATGATTTTAGATCTAAGTAGAAGCTACTGGTAATATTCTAAGGTATAACAAAAAAGCTTTTTTTAAAATAATAATGTTTATGCCTACATGAGAATATGTTCTCACTCTAAAACTTTGTAAAATTGTTCTTCCAGACCGACAGATTAAACTTCTTACAAACTTTTGCTTGATTATTCAAGCACAGGGAAAATGATTTACAAGCTGTCATGGCATGGTCTAATCACCCCGCTTGACTCTTATTTTTTACTGCACAGCTTGTAGTGAGACCGCAGCGGTATCTCTTTTTGCTCAAAATACTTCCCAATTAACCGCAAACATGATAGAAATCAGTAATATCTGTTGTTTTGAAGCAGTTGGTGATAGCAGATGCTGACACAAATGCACATAGAGCGGCAACGGTACATGCAAACGTATTGCAGCAGCACCTGCTGCAGTACAGCAATGTAAGAGAACTAAACGGGGTATACAACTTTAAAGAATGAAAACCAAATCTGAGATGTGACAACTGGTACTGGGTCAGTTTATTTATAGCTTTATGTTAGCATGCGTCTGTAAAAAAAGCCACTATCGTCAACGCATTGTTGCACACCTGCCAAACAACAAAAAGAGAAAATGATAATCATAAAATAAAATAAAAAAAACAAACAGAGTATTTTTACGTGTACCGCGTCGGTAGAAGACGCGAACGCGACGCCATTTTATAGTGCGTCTTTTTTTTTTTTAAGTTCGCGCCAGACCCAAAGAAAAAAAAATCACAGTTGAACATTTTAGATTAAGATTTTTTTTTTAACTCATGGGCACTATGTTGTGGCATAGCGTATTCAATCCATGGAGTTGGAAATTTATTAACATGAATTAAATACATATACTGGCCATCGGTGAGTTGCGACTGGCTGCTACGCTGCACAGTTACTAGACTGCCCTGTTAATTGCCTAGATATTGCTCTACTAACATTTAGGAAAGTGGTAATCTTTTATTTCTCAAAAAATTAATTTCCATCACTCTAGCCGAAAAACCTGGCTGTCAAGCGCAAGGCTGGGAGGAAATTACCGGGGTCCATTTGCAACCCTTGTCAACTGCTAATTAATCAAGATCAGGGCCACCTTTTGAACGTACCTGATGTTTGTTATCCCTTTTATTCTTCTGGATTAGCGTTTATCTTGTATTGCCGGTCGTCCAGAAGCTTAAGTCGTCCAGAAGCTGGAGCTATGTTTCACACCACCAAACTTTTAATTTTTAATATACGCATAGTTATTAACCTGTCTGATCCAGAAAGTACCTTATATTTGAGAAAATATTTATATGACTGCTTATTTTTAAACAATGTCCCGCTATATTTGAATCATTTAACCCAAAACTCAATCAAGAATCATGATGATATGCTGCTTTAAGGCTATATTGGTGAAATGTTAGAAATGCAAAAGGATCTGATTAGTTAGAGTTAATGACTTTTAGAATTATAAATTTTGCTTCAGAGAATAGGGCAAATGCTCGGCGAAGCCTTGGAAGCTTAATAAACTATATATACTACCAGTTTGCTTTATCGAGATACCAGTATCAAGTAAATGACTCGCGCTCCGCAATCTGGTCTCCAAAAAAAAACCTCGTATTTGTTTAAAGTCGCAAAAGAATGAGCTTGTTTGAAACACCCTTCTAGTTTTACACGATTCTGGTTGAAAACTTTCGACCAAAATATTGAAAGGACGCTTAGCACAAAGTTATAAAAATTCCAAAGTACTGGTTATGGTACGACTGTATCGGTGAGCATGTGCAAGCATGCATTAGGTTGACTGAAAAACGCGTCAAGTCGTCATTCGTAAACATAAAAAATAAAATTTTTTTACCCTAAAACGCGCTGAAAAATACGCTACAAAACTATAATAATGATAATAATCAAAAAAAAAAAAAAGGAAACCAGAGAAAAAAGACTTTGTTACAACATTCATTTGCTATTTTTTGAATTTTTTTTTACGCATTTCTACTTTGTTAAAATTTAGAAGGGAATGTGGGCTTTCTCCAACAGCCCATTAGGCAATCTTGCATGTGGAAATTCAAGAAAGCCGCAAATCGCAATTAAAACAATCTGCCTTCCAATACTTGCACGTATGTTCCATTGGTAATTTATCATGATAATAACTGCTAGTCGCTGGCAATGAAAACGTTGTGTACCGCCTTGATTAATTGTAAATAGTTCAAGATTTAAGCAGTTAGACCTAAATCACTGGTGTCGGTCGCTGTCACATTGTGTGGCTTACAATGGGCTCATAACTCGATATCGACTGAAAGTACACTGCTCAACGATGGCATCAAGAAAACTGAATCAGTAGTTGTGTTGGTTGGAGATCTACATATCCATATCATAGAGCAGGGTAGTTCAATGCCACTGCGGAGCTTGCTTGCGTGCCTTGAAAATATGGCTTCCACTTCTAAAGCTTGATATGTTTCAAAACTTTGTGGAGTTAGAGAGGATTGACAACAAAGCACAATTTTGAAAGCTCAATATGGCTTGTTAATACGTGTTGGGCAGCCTAAATCACTGAGTGGGCGTAGAGACCTGTCAATAAGTTTACCGAGGCTTGAACGCCATGAATATTATCGCAGCAGTGAAGCCTGTGTAACTAGACTAAGAAGAGTTAATATTTACTACAATTATAGTAACCATGTCTAAGCAATCGAGCGTACGATCAGCATGTATATATTTAGCTATACCAAGAAAATTATCCTAGACATGAAAACGAAAAAGAACAATAACGAAGATCAAATCCGGCAGTAAATGTTTTATCGAAAAAAACTTTTTCATGCTATAAGAATCTAATTATGTATAAACGTCCTGAGTTCAAGTTTGTTTACAACAGTACAGCCAAAACAAAAATTAATAAAAAAAAAAAATGGCTAATTGCTATTAGTCAATTCTTCCCAAAGGTAGGTTTGACTAAAGAAAGGGGGTTCTGGTGAATATGAGATCTACTCTCAAGGCTTGAATTCCGAGGCGTGGAAACTTTTTTAGTCTAGTTGGTCAAATACATTGTATAAACAAGGTCAACAAAAAAAATTTTTTTTTGACTTGATATTGCTGGTGTTGGTAATGACTGTAGTTAATGTATGCCTGCAGCCCAGAAAGTAGTAATAGACATTACAACATCTGTATCATGGATTATATATGATGTGAGTAAAATGTTTCTTGTTATTTGTAGCCTAATCCTTCTTAAAAAAGGATGCACCAGTGCTAGATGTTAAATGTAGTTGAGCGTATTGGCATTGCAAGACTCGAAACTAGTGAAAAAGGTTTTAACACAGTCCTATGTAGAGCAGAGCCAGAGCTTCTATCAAAAAAATACCGACTTGAAATTGCGAATTGGGGTATTCAAATTATCTATGAAATTGGGCGGGATGTTCATAGGTGCCGTGTAAAATATACAAACAAAATGAATACACATTGATGGTCAATAGAGGACCATGCATCATATATCTTTGTAGGCAAGTTGAGCATGTGTGTACTCATGTGGCTACACTCAGAAAAGTATCACCGCTTCTGCAGTCATATTGCAGTGTCTACTACCATTGGTGTGGAACCTATAGTAATGTACATTTATCTGTTGGTGCCGGGTGTATTGTTGAACTTTGAATACCCAATAATTACAAAATTTCTCGTAACTACCCAGACTGAGCTGACGAAAAATTTCATAACTTTCATAAAAAGAAGCGGCCCGAAGAGTCTAATCTGTGCCCAGATATACAGTTTAGCAACATACCGTATGATGCGTATGTGCAGCTCTGGTAACTGTCAACGCCAATCTTGACTTTCTCTGAGCCCTTTGATTAAGCTGAGTAAATTATTAGTGTTTAGCTAAATGTGCGTCCATTCTATGATTCAAAACTAAAAATAGGGTTTGAACATCAACAACTCAATTGTAGAGAGAGCTAGTAAGAAGCGCTACAGTTAAAGGGAAGAGTCTATAAACTTATCCATAAAACCGTACAAATAAATTGGGTTATAATTAAAGGAAGAACTAGGGGGTAGAAGTTAGCAGGGTTTTGGACTCTTTTTCTACCATTGAAATGTTTGCAAACCGCCAAAAGTATGTACATGACGTATACACAACTAATGTTAATGCGGACTACCATGGTTTAGGATGAATAATTGGCTACTGGAAAAAAGAAATCGATAAAATTGACGCTAGACAACGTTGGAAGACATACATATGTTGTTGTTTTCGTGCTTTGTTGTCCATAATTTGCTAAAGTTGAGCGATCCTTGGTCTAGGATACCTAAATTAAAACGGGCTTGATAAGAATTCACGGCGTCCTCAACCACTAGGCCTAGTTTTGCATGTTGCACAACCAGCATTCTTCAGCTCCCATTCTGGTGTACCGATTGGCTCGATGAGAAATTCTTTTCGCGTCGCAATGTGTACTTGCTTGTCATGGCTAGTGTTGTAAACACAGTGAAATAAACTCTACCCTTCAGTCACCAATTTCCAAACGACTGAATTTGCCTCTGGCTTCGTTATTGACAGGTCGATTTTAAATCCCTGATACCTTAGAGAAACCGACTCTCCGACCTTGACTCTTTCCAATACCCCTTTGGGGTAAGACTATTATTAACTCAGAATGGGTGTTTAGAGTTATATTATAGGATATTGTAAAAAAAAAAAGACTTGCTGCTTTAAAATACACCTTGTTGTTGTTGTTGTTGTTGTTGTTGTTGTTGTTGTTGTTGTTGTTGTTGTTGTTGTTGTTGTTGTTGTTGTTGTTGTTGTTGTTGTTGTTGTTGT
>Ga0160505_100436_pt1 | contig 24242 bp, 13 predicted proteins | sample DIDeMG_FD_108225 | JGI IMG/M metagenome (GOLD analysis project Ga0160505, IMG submission 108225) | Enriched chicken feces microbial communities from UW Madison campus, WI, USA - DID2874_E49_Stillage MG | ecosystem: Host-associated > Birds > Digestive system > Large intestine > Fecal ... | reverse complement strand
TACAGCATGTCTTCGCCACAAGCGAAGGTAAAGACTCAGAAATTCCTTAACGAACAGCGGCGTCGTGAGGCATCGTTTCAGCATGGTCCAACCAGTGCTAAGAAGCCACGGTTCGCCGATATGAGCGATTTGAGGGATACACTTGGAACTGATTTGGACGACGTGAGTTTTGATGATATGCGAGACAACTTGCCAGAAACAGGGCCAAAGACTCGGAAAGCCAGTGGGTCTGTTCAATCCCCCTTCAAGAGAGCCAGAACAGAATATACTGATGGCACGTCGAGAGCACAAACTCTTTTCACCCCGATCAATAAGCTGAGTGCACGGTTCACAAACTCTACGATTTCTCCATCTGACTTGACACCTGATGTTGACGAGAATAGTATCATGTTTACAGCCACACCTCCGCAAATCGATATAGGGCTGAGTCTCACCCACAAACAATGGGACGAATACGTTCAGAATATCAACAATTACGAACGCAAGTTTGCAGAATATCGGAAGGCGGTGCTACAGTACCAAATAGGACGTCTTGAAAAGGACGAGCGTCACCGCAACATCATCTACTCTGACACGTCGTGCGTTGAGGCGTACCTGTCTTGTTTGTTCAATGACATGCTCATTATTCAGAATTATCACCGGACTCTTCTGGAATTCCGGGAGACACTCAAGACATTCAAGCGCAACTGCGACGAGGTCAATGCAATGCAAACACTGGGAAATGTATAATTATTAGGTTAGGATAAAGGATTATAGGTGGAGGCACCGTTATTGTAGAGGCAGATTAAGCGTGAAGATTAGTTTCAGGCTCCAAAAATGACTGGCTCCCTGTTCCAATTTATTGTATACTAATCTTTCTATTAACCTTCCACGTCGACTGTGAGTTCCTTTTACTTCCTTGATTCACATCCTTCTGATTATCTTCCATTTGTTTCGCTTCCCGATTCGTTCCTACTGATTCAAAATAAAAATGAAAAAAAATGCTTTTTGATATTATCTACTGTTACACTTTGCTTCTTTTTCTTTTTTTTCCCCCTTTCGTTTTCCTTTTATTTCCATTTTTTTTTTCTTTTGTATCGCTTGTATAGTTAGTATATTATCGTAACCTCCATTGTAGCTACGCGGTCGCGACTAAAATTATACAGTTGCGATCCGGACATTATACTTGTCAAGAAATCAAAGGTATACGTGAAAAAAATCCGCTCAAAATGAGCTTCCACCGTCAGCTTTTCATTGTGGTGGGTGTTCTCTTCCACTTCTACTACCTCTGGCTGATTTTCGACATCTACTTCGTGTCTCCATTGGTTCATGGTATGGACCAGCACAAGTCGACGTCAGAACCTCCAGCGAAAAGACTATTCTTGATTGTGGGCGATGGCTTGAGAGCAGACAAGACATTCAAGAAGGTTTTACACCCGACCACTGGCAACGAGGAATATTTGGCTCCATACTTGCGTAGCTTGGTTTTGAATGAGGCCACCTGGGGTGTCTCCAACACCAGAATGCCCACGGAGTCTAGACCAGGCCATGTAGCCATGATTGCTGGATTCTACGAGGATGTGAGTGCTGTAACCAAGGGCTGGAAGGAGAATCCAGTGGATTTCGACTCATTCTTCAACCAATCAACCCATACTTATTCGTTTGGATCCCCGGACATCTTACCCATGTTCGCCTACGGCGAAAACGTTGTTCCTGGTAAAATTGACTGCCACATGTACGGCCACGAGTTTGAGGACTTCACCCTGGACTCTATTGAATTGGATGCTTTCGTGTTTAACCATTTGGACGAGCTCTTAGAGGATGCTAAGACCAATAAGACATTGAATGACGAATTGAAACAGGATGGTAACGTATTCTTCTTGCACTTGCTTGGAATTGATACTGCTGGCCATGCCTATCGTCCATACTCGGCCGAGTATTACGACAATATCAAGTATATCGACACCAAGTTGGCTGAATTGGTTCCAAGACTCCATGAGTTTTTCGGGGACGACGACACCGCTTTTGTTTTTACTGCCGATCACGGAATGTCTGATTTCGGCTCTCACGGAGACGGCCACCCAGATAATACCAGAACCCCACTTGTTGTATGGGGTGCTGGTGTGAATAAGCCTGAGGTGGCTCTGGACCAGCAAAAGATCAAACAGGACCCTGTTGCATCCGGTTATGAAGAGGACTATTTTGAGACTTGGGATTTTGACCATTTGACCCGTCATGATGTCAAACAAGCAGATATTGCTCCCTTGATGGCTTATCTTATTGGTGCTAACTACCCTGCCAACTCCGTAGGAGAATTGCCCTTGCCATATGTTCAAGGGTCTCCTGTGAACAAGATTAAGGCCTTGTATGAGAACGCTCTTGTCATCGTTGAGCAATACCTCGTCAAGGAGAGCGAGGTGTACAATCACCAGTTCCAGTACAAGCCGTTTGATCCATTTGTCCATAAGCCTATTTCTGTCTACAAACACGAGATAGAAAGTCTTATCTCACTTATGGAGGTGGATTATACTGACGAGTTCTTTGATCAAGCAATTGAGTTGACTGAGCTGTTGATGAAGTGTGGTTTGGATGGTTTGAACTACTTGCAAACATACAACTGGCTCTTGCTCAGATCCATTGTTACGCTTGGATTTTTTGGATGGATCATATACTCATTCAACGTTTTCTTGAAGTTGTTCATCTTGACCAGCTTTGAGCAGCCACCAAACTCCACCCCACTCCTTGCTGCCTTCGGTGGTATTGCATTGTCCTTGAACTACTTGCTTTTCTACCAAAAGTCTCCGTTCAACTATTACATGTATGCGGCATTCCCAATCTACTTCTGGTACACCATTTTAAACGAGAGAACTTTGTTTGTTAAGGGATTGAATACTTTCTTGTTTGGTATTTCTGGCCCAACAAAGCTCTTCACTCTTGTCTCCTTCCTTGGCATGTACGAGAGTATTGTCTACGGTTTTTCTAACAGAATTATGTTCTCCATCTTGTTTGTGTTGATTGGCTTGTACCCATTTGCATGGACCAAGGAGTTGTCGTTTGGCACCAAGTTGACCTGGTTGATCAGTTGTATTAGTATGTGCACTTTCACGAACTTGAATGCTGTGAAGACAGAGAGCTTGTGGCAGATAAATGTTAGTACTGCTGCGGCTTTTATTGTTGGAGTTATTGGCACGGGTAAGGTGTTTAAGAGAAACCCGGCCGAATTTACCAAGAAGGTTGTGATTGCTCAATTGGCTTGCATTCTTGTGATTTTGTATGCAACGAATGTAGCTGTCGCTTCCTTGCAGGCTAGAGATGGACTTCCATTGCATGCTCAAGTCACTGGTTGGATAACATTCATTGTTTCGTTGTTTGTGTTGCCTGTGTTGCATACGTTCAAGGCATCTTCTGATTATCAATTAAGACTCTTGATTATTTATTTGACTTTCGTCCCAACATTCATCATTTTGACCATTTCATTTGAATTGTTCTTCTTTGTCGGATACTCGTTGGTTTTGTTGCAGTGGTTAAACATTGAAACACAATTGAAATTTTCAAAGAAGGAAATCACTAAAAGCTTGGAAGAAAACCATACTTTGCCAAAGGGTTACTGGTTGCAAACTATCCGTATATCCATTATCGGATTTTTCTTCTTGCAGTTTGCCTTCTTCGGCACTGGTAACTTGGCATCAATCTCCACCTTCTCTCTTGACTCAGTTTACAGATTGATTCCTGTGTTTGCGCCATTCCCCATGGGTGCATTGCTCATGCTTAAGTTGATCATTCCTTACGTCTTGTTGTCTACATGCTTTGGAATCATGAACCATCAACTCGAGATCCGGAAATTCACCATCTCAACGTTAATCATCTCCACTTCAGACTTTTTGTCTTTGAACTTCTTCTACTTAGTCAAAACGGAAGGCTCATGGCTTGACATCGGAGTCACCATTTCAAACTACGTTTTGGCAATTTTATCCTCGTTGTTCATGCTCATTCTAGAGCTTGTCAGTACGGTGATGTTGCGGGGAGTTGAATTCGATGATGATAAGCGTGCCCATGAAGAGCACATCAACAAGATTTTAGAGGATGATGCACCAATCAGCTCACGTATTAGAAACAGAAAAAGAGACTAAATAATCAGGTAAATAAAAGATTTTGTGGTAATTGCAACCATATGTTAATTGTTAACATCTTGAGAATAGACTCATTACTAGAGAATGATTCGGACTACATGCAGGTCATGAGTCAAAGTTTCCAGTAGTGAGAAAGGAACACAACCATTTCTCCAAATTCTAATACCTAGCAACTTCGTGGGAAAAATGGTGGGAAAACTCGACAAGAAGCATGTGCTAATGATCGATAACTATGACTCGTTCACTTGGAACTTGTACCAATACCTCTGTCAATCAGAGCTTTGTGAGAAAGTAGACGTCTTTCGTAACGATGAAATAGACATTGAAACAATTGAAAACGTCATTAAGCCAGACATTTTGTTCATCTCACCAGGTCCAGGTAACCCAGAGGATGATTCAGGTATTTCCAAGGCCGCTATCGAGCATTTTGCCGGGAAAATCCCTGTTTTCGGTGTCTGCATGGGCCAACAATGTATGGTTGAAGTTTTCGGTGGAAAGGTCACTTTCGCTGGAGAAATTGTCCACGGAAAGACTTCCACCATTAAGCATGACAACAAGGGTGCCTTTGCTAGTATTCCCCAGGGAATTGCCGCCACCAGATACCACTCTTTGGCAGGCTTGAAGGAGTCTCTTCCAGAATGCTTAGAAGTGACTGCCACCACTGAACTGGATCCAAAGGTGATCATGGGTGTAAGACACAAGAAGTACACAGTGGAGGGAGTTCAATTCCATCCTGAATCGATTTTGACTGAGGCGGGCCATGTCCTCATCGAGAATGTCTTGAAGATGACTGGAGGCACCTGGGAAGAGCACGAAGAAAAGCCTGCTTCTATTAAGCCCAAGGGAAACATCTTGACTACCATCTACAACCAGAGAATAGAGGACTATAAGACCATTGAGGCACTTCCTGGAAAGTCGTTTGCGGACTTGGAGACATCTTTGAGCCTAGGTGTTGCACCTCCACTCATCAACTTCTATGAGCGTCTTATTGCCACGAAAGAGAAGAAGGAGACAATAATATTGTCTGAATTCAAGCGTGCCTCGCCATCCAAGGGTGACATCAACATTTCTGCTCATCCAGGTAAGCAGGCATTGACTTACGCACAAAATGGATGTTCGGCCATTTCTGTATTGACAGAACCAAAATGGTTCAAGGGATCCTTGGATGACTTGTCTTTGATAAGGAAAGTCATCGACTCTGTTCCTTCCAGACCAGCTGTGTTGAGAAAAGAATTTGTGTTTAATAAGTACCAGATCTTAGAAGCTCGTTTGGCAGGTGCTGACACCGTTCTATTGATTGTTAAAATGTTGCAAGATTTTGAATTGTTACAGTCGCTTTATGAGTACTCCTTATCTTTGGGTATGGTACCTTTAGTGGAGGTGAATGATGCTGTTGAGTTGAAGTCCGCACTTGCATTGAAATACAACAACTCCACTGAGGATCCACTCATCATTGGAGTCAACAACAGAAACCTTGCCACGTTTGATGTCGATTTGAACACTACCAGTTCTTTGGTTGAGGCTGCAAAGAACTCTAGAGATGGCGAAGTGTTGGTCTTGGCCTTGTCTGGAATTACGTCTGTGGATGATGTTAAGAAGTACAAGTACGAGGATGATGTCGATGGCTTTTTGATCGGTGAGAGTTTGATGAGAGCTGAGGAGAGAGGTGAAGCTGGCAAGTTCTTGAATGAGCTTATCCATGCGTAATTATTAAACTACTAATAAATGAAACAGTTAAGTAATTAGTTATAAATAGAGAGAATGGGGCGAGTGGAAGAAAAGAGCAAAGAGAATATAGGACGAATGAACAAAGAAGGGGAATAAAACAAGAAAATCAAATAAATGCAACTGGCATACTTATTAGTATGAATATCCATCAAAGAATGTACTTTTTTGTCTCCCGATACGGTGACATTCTTTAAAGTGTCTAAGATAATTCAGAAGTGGCTTGTGCTTTGAAGTAGACGACCAGCACCTCACTTCTGAAAGATTGTAACACACTGGACACACAACACATTCATGCTCTCTAACCCTAGCAATTGTTTTTCTATTGGGATTAGCATTCTTGGCCACAGCATAACGACCAGCTTGAACTGGATTTGGAGCCAAATAGTCATCTGTGTAGATGCCATGCAGATGGCTCATGTGTTGAGCGTAGCACAGGTTCTTCAATTCGAAGAAGCTAGGATGCTCACAATAGGCACACAACGCACATCTAGTTTCATTTTTGGGAGATCCATCCTCGAGTTCAACTCTGGTGAATTGCTGTTGATAGGGTCTGCTGACGTCAAAGTAGTCATTGTACTCATAGAAGACATCTTTGTGCTTGAGATTCAAGAAAGCGTTCTTGTCTCTGACATATCTAGTTCTCACAATAGTCTGAAGCTCTCTCTTCTTCTGACCTTCGTAAAGCTCAATGCATTTGTCGCGGTGTTGACCAGGATTTAGTTCCAACGCTCTTGCATTGTTAGTTAGCTGAGAAGCATCTTCAATGTAGTATGGAATGCTTTCGAGAGGATACTCGAGTTCTGGTTTGATTCTTGGGCTCCAGTTTCTAGCCTTGCCGCTAGTCTTAGGCTTTTTTCTTGGAGGGTCGATCTTATGGTGGAACTGAACTGGGGTCTGATCACCGGAGTATCCATCTTGTGCCTGTGGGTATGAGAGGCTCTGGTTACCGTAGTTCTGGCTCAGCACCCCATTTTGAGAGATCAGCCTGTGATAGTGTTGAGAGAATTGCAGAGGCTGATAGTCGTTTTGGCAAGTGTCATAGGTGAATTGCTGATTAGCGTGATTCTGAGCATCATAAAGTTGCCGTTCAGCAGCCTCAGCAGCCTTAGCAGCTTCGTCTGCGTGTGTCTGAGCAACAGCAAGTGCTTGTACGGCAGCTTTAGCAGCAGCCTGAGCCTCGGCAGCCTCACTGATCTGCTTAATCACACGGGCTTGGCTAGCCCTGGGAACACTGGAAAGTCTTTTGAACTTTGCAGCATTGCTCTTCATCACACGGGCATCTGTGTAAGTATAGTTAATAGGCTTAGAAACATCATTAATACGCTCTAATTTTGTTGCTGTTGTAGTGGCTTTGGAGCCAGCAGACTTTGTAAGAGTCGATAGATCTGCCTTTGCCAAATTCTGGGACTTGACTGCCATGTGTTTGATGCTCCTGGGTCTGAATGTATTCGGACGCCGTCTGTGAATAAAAACCAGAGCCTCTTTAGGACGAGGCACTTTCTTAACTGTGGTGAAGGAATTGACAGATTGTTGGAGAGACAATTCATCAATCTTTCCAACAGTAACTTCAGAAGGTTGGGGCTCAGCAATAGCACCTTCCAAATCAACCAAGGTGTCCTCGCCGAAGGCATTTTGGTTGGCTTCAGGATATGAATACTGTTCAATATAATCTTGAGCACATAATGTTTGATCACTGAACTGCTGGGAGTATATATTGTCTTGAATAGGGACAATTAAAGGATCGTTAGCACCTTTTGAAAAATTGATAGCATCAGTCTGAGGGTACAGACCAGGAAAGAAACCAATTTCGGCAAAGATGTCGTCCATCAAATCCAGAGGAGAGGCTACTTGTTGTGCTTTGAAAGCAGCTTGGGTTTGTTCACTGAAGTCAATCTTATTAGCAGACAACTTGGCTTCCTTCTCCTCCTCCCAAGTGATGTTGAAATCTGGAGAGTGAGTGTAGTCACAAGGCTCATTATTTCTAATGGTGGCAGATGCATTGTTGTGAGGGTCAACAAGCATATCGTCGGTGATGTTTTCTGTGTTTAGGAAACTTGTTTCTCCGAAAAGTGGGATCAAGGCATCAGCGTCCAAAGGCAGGGCTAGCTCGGTATTCTTAAGGCCGGAAACAGGGAGTGATTCCCCAATGCAAAATTGCTCAAACTCAACGGTATCAAAGCCCCCATTGAAGAATGGAACAAAGGAATCTTTGGGGTCCATGGTGGCAGGCTCCATGGGAACAGGCGGTTCAGTAGATACTTTAGTGAAAATCGGGACAGGCTGGTCATGAGGAGAGAGTTTAGTAGAGTCACATAAGGGAACAAGCTTAGAACCCACATCTTCACCAAAAAAGTTGTAAGTGAAAGAATTTGTTGAAGGCTTGAGAGTAGTTTCGACAAGAGTGTTTAAGTTCATGAATTCAGAAAAGACTTCATTAGGAGAGGAAGGGAAAATTTCCAGAAGCAGATAAGTAGCAGCAAGAGTAGCAGGGTTGGATTCAGTGGAACCAGGAATGGGTTTAATTTCAATGGGTTGCATAGTTGGGACAGGTTGAAAATTGTTAGTGGGTTCGGTGATGGGTTCAGACATTTTGGGAAATTGGAACCAGGCCAGCTCATCAACAGAGAGAGAATCATTAGGATGCAAAGCAGTAGGCTGAAAAGCAACAGAATAATCTGGAAGAGGGTATTTCACAACCGCAGCACTAGCTGATTCATTAGCCAGTTGCTCCCTGAGGGCTTCGTTAAGCTCGGCGTCGATTTGGTCAATAACCAGATCGTTATCAGAAAAGTCAGAGAAAAGGCTACGGAGATCGTCTTGGGCGGACATTTTGTAAGCAATTAGAGTTCTGAGAAGATGGAGTGATCAGAAAAATTGGGGAATTGAGCAGGATCCACTTTCTTTTATGTGTTTTTGTCAAGTTTATTCTGCTAAAGCTTTCCCTGTTTGACAGCGATGATAGAGACATCTGGAACATTTAGACTTGTCTGTAAGAAGGATTTGGAGACAAAAGAGGTAACCGATCAATATCTAGATATACATTTTGGGATTTGTTATGCTAGATTCTGTCATGGCATAACAAGATCACTAGAAATGGAAAGTCGAAGGAGATTTCGCAGCCATTTGGCATAATACAAAGTTGTGTGCAGTGCTGTTATGCCAGAACAGAATCTGACCAACAAAGAGATATTTGGTATGCTGGAAGAAAATCAGATACAATATCACAGATGATTAAACAGGTTTTCAATTCTAACTGGGTCACAGTTTCACACATACGGCCGGAGAAGATAATCGGAGATACCTCTTGTACATTTTAATAGATACTGAATGGTTTCATTGAAAAATAACGACAGAATGTCGAATTATTCGATTTTCAATAGTTAAGATAGCGCAAGTCATACACATCGCATTCTAGACATGGCTTATTGCTTAAATGTCTCTCTTATCCTTCTTCATCTTTTCTTTTCCTTTCCACTACGAGATACTCATTACCAGATGTACGGGTGTACACCTCCACTAAAAACGCGTTCTCAACTACTTCTACTTCATCAAAAATGGATGCTGCCAGTGTTAGAGTCAACTCGACTACCTTAAGAGAATTCGCAGGGAGAATTGTCAGAGTGGTTGGCAAAGTTGAATCCTTTGATGGTGCCTCAGAATTGGCCCGTTTGAATGCGGGTGGCCCAGTCGATGTGCTAGTTCCTCCAGGTAGCCATCTAGAGGAGGGTAAAATCTATGAGATTATCGGAAAGGCTAGCGTTTCAGATTTCAAAATCAATGCTTACTCCATGTTGGAAGTCTCCGACAACACAAACCTCGATGTTGCGAACAAGTTGGCCACTTATGTCCAGAAAGTGCCTGAGCTCTTCTATTCTACGTGATCTCGACATTCATGACTGTTTCATGACAATTTAGCTTCTTTTATTAATGTGTGGCGCCACATCTAATATATTTTCGTATTTGCTTAGAACACCTGTACCCAATATCATACGTCCTTGAGACTTCAAGAGTTCTATTCGTGAATGAACATTCTAAAGAGCCTTATAGACTTCTTGAAATCTGGCTTCGGTGTAAACTTTTTCACTAGTAGATAGCCACTGTGGATTTGAGTTTGTAGCTCCAAGCACCTTCAAATTTCCGAAGGCAACACACAATCTGTAGGTAGACTCCTCGTCCTCGTTGATGATATCTTCAGCAACGTCATCTAGGAATGACGATACAGGCTGCAACGAGCCGGCATTGAAATTCAACGACTTGTTGGACAATGGATAAGCGGAAAGATCGAAGATGAATGATGCGAAGGCTGACAATGCACTCTTGTAAAGTTTGTGGGACTGGGATGCTGGGGAGGTTGTGAAGATCTTAATCACAATTGAGCTTCTCTCCACAAGCGTATCAAAATATGTGCTCAACCCCACACTGTTGTCGTCTCCGATAGTGAGGAAAAGTTGGGCGAAAAGAGTACTAGCAGTTAATCCACACAAGACCTTGGAAATCATCATAAAGAGAGGGACATCATTCTCTTCAAGCTCCTCGAGACTCAGCAAAAGCATCTCCACTATGTTTTCCGCAGCTTCAGTTGATTGGAGCAAATCAATGGTAGAAACGCGAGGAATACTGATTCGAAGCATATCGAACGCAATTAACTTTTGTGACTTGCCCCATTCCTTGAGGATCTTAGGGATGATCGAATTGATCAAGAAAAGTGCTTGCTTTGATTTCAAGTCGTTCAATGCGGTCTCCACTGATTTTTCTTCCAGAGTGGAGAACTTCTTCTCTTCATTCATCTGCGAATTGAACTTGATAAATCCCTTGATCAACTGCTCTGACTTGTAATCCTTAAATGTGATAAGGGTAGATTGTGGGAAAAGAGAACTTGCTGAGGCGACGGGTGCACTCGAGGCTGGAGTGTTAACCTTTGGAGCTTCTGATGCGGCTCCCGGAGTAGCACCCAGTTGCTCGTCAAGTTGGAAGCCAGCAGTATTCTGATTGATAAATCTCACCACTTCATCTGCGTATGATCCAGGCAAGTCATTATTGGCCAAAAAACGCTCTGCAGCAGTGTATGGGTTTTCACCCGCATTATATGGCAACTTCAAAGGTGGTTTTCCATCTTCCACATCCACGTCAAACACGTAGTCGTACTCTACTCCATTGTAGTCTTTCTTCCCGCTACTTCCTCCCGCAGAATCGACAACATCTCCAATCTTCACCCACTCGCCTCCCGTCCATTGATGGGCTTCAATGACTCCAGCAGGATTCTTGACCATGATAGTGGAACCTTCCTCTTTTCCTGGCTTTTGCAACCTGTCGTAGCCTGGAATGTCGGTCTTCTTTAAGTTGTCCAATGACTGCTCAGAGATTGTTGATTTCTCCACAAGTGCCTTGAACTGGGCCACACCTTCTGCAGTGGCTGCTCTCTCTTTGTCAGTAGTAAAGACGTAGATCAGCTTATCTGAGCCACCTACAGCAATATCATCATTGGGCAAAACTGCCACGCTCCACACAGAGATGCATGGAAGTGTGATTGCTTGTGCCACTGTGCCGTTGTGCCAGATTCTAACGGATCTGTCTTCTGCAGTAGATACAAGATCGCCATTGGACAAGATGCCTATGTCATAGATAAAGGAGTCATGTCCAACAAGCGTTTGCAAGACGTTTCCGGAAGCCAAATCCCACACCTTGAGGGTACAATCGTTGGACGCAGAGACGAACTTGGTTCCACAAGGCAAAACCAACAACTTTCTGATCACATCGTTGTGGCCTGTGTACTTGGCGATTTCGACATCACCTCGCCATTTTCTGATGGTTCTATCTGCGGAGCAAGTAAGGTAAATGCCCTCGGTGGCATCAACAATCTGTGCGTCCCAAACTGAGGCCGTATGGCCCACCAAATCATACTTGACTCCAAAATTGGTGAGATCCCACACCTTCGCCGTACAATCCCAGGAGCTCGAAATTAATGAGCCGTCCTTGTAATTAAGAGAGCAAACATTGCCCTGGTGGCCAATCAACTGGTATTTGCCGAAATCATCACCTTGTTTAACAAAACTATCATGAATATCGCTGATATAGATCACAGCATCCTTACCTCCAATGGCAACAAGAGGGTTGGCTGGATCGATTGGTAAGGATTCCACTGCGTTGATGAATGCTCCAGTTGGCGACAGAAAGCAGATCTCGTTGTTGCTGGAGATATCCATATTGTATTGTATGTCCCACAGTCTGGCTGTGCCGTCTCTTGAGCCAGAAACAATGACATTCTCAGAGATGGCAGTGACTCCTCTAACGTCCAGCTCGTGGCCTGTGAGTGTTGATCTCAATTGATACATGTATGAAGTTTATTGGTAACGGTAGATTATTGAATAAGTCAATCAGTTGGTGAACGGAACTGCCTGCAGATACGTCTATGAAGGCAATCTGGAAGAGAGCTGAAGCAGTGAATGGGATTGTTCTAGAAGAATAGTATTGGTGAATACGAAGTTTATTTACTTGAGGTTCTATTCGAGTTTAAATTCACGATGTAAGTTTGGTTTGAAGTTGTCGTTTGTGGTGAAAACATGAACATTCATGATTTCGCAGTTTCTGATGATAATAGTAATAATCCGAGGATTGAGCACCTTTTCAATGAGGGTTCACCTCTTACAAATCGCCAAGTAACTAACCAAAAGTCTTCTGGAACATTAAAAATAATCATTCAAGTTTGATTTTTGAAGATCTCCTTAGCATGACTAAAATTAAAACTCGGAGTGCAACGCCTTTATTAATTGGGATTGTGAAACGTGAGCTCTGAGGTGAAATTCCATTTGTGCAACCATGATTACCGAGGATGATCCAAGCGGTGGCTCAGAAGTCAGGCCAGTAATAAAAGGTCAAAATATCAGAAATATCAAAGTTTGATATTTCACTCTGAAAAGATTCAGGCAAGAATGGCCCTCACGATTACCCAATTCTCTCAGTCATCACGTCCATATCAGATTAGTTATGAATAAATATAGATTATGGTCACCAGTTCAAAAAATGACAAAAAATAATAGGATCTCAAAGTCAGATATGTTGTTATGCTGATGATTTCATGATGACCAGTATTGTTTAAATTAAGAACCAAGCACATGTAGCGTTATTGTGATACTCCGAAATTCTCTCATTGTTGAGCATCAAGTAAATGGGCACTGCGCAAACAATGAAAAAGTATTCCAACACAAACCTTGCAGCTTACGTACTCATTAAAACAAGAAAATACATTGACCCAGGTCTCAAATTATTGGGGGTCCAACTCAAGTTGGTGAGTAGCTTTCTTTTATGTTAGGTAAACGAATCTTGAAAAGTGCAAAAATAACAAAGTTTTGAAGTTTAATGTAATGGTGTCCAGGATATGCTATGAAGATTGCTACTATTTAGACTAGGATATACGTTGACGTGAAAGAGTCGCCAGAATTTTTAAAAAGGCAAGAACCTACAAAGTAAGCCAATATCTGAAATCAACAAACCATCATCCGAGTGAAAGCTTGCTTCTAAACGGCATACAAATTGAATAACCTAGCAATAATAGCAGAGTCAAGTAAAGTTGAGGAAGAAGCATAAGAGTAACTTGTAACTTCATTTTACTTCGCAATTTAGCACTTCCCTGAAAAGAAGATATTCACTTGATTTTGATGTATTGTTCACCCTATGTGAGAATCGTAAAATTTTCAAAGGAAGATTCCTGGCAGGCTTGAAGATTTCTTGATTAACAGGCAAGTTACGGAAACTTGAGATCTGTCATCGTCTCGATTTACAAGTAATATCAACTGGTGTTTATCTAACAATTCATCAAATTATCTCGCCAGCCTGTTCATGTTGTTTAATCTAGAAAGGATCTGAAATGATTATAAGGCAGAATCAAAGAAAAAATATATTATTTGCTGTCAGAAAAGAAATTGCTTCCCTTGGTAGCGTCCTCAAATTAGAACAAACATGCCCAATCGGGAAGTCTGAAGCAAGAGAGTATGCTCGAGAGTTTCAGGCCAAGATTCCAGAAGAAATAAAACTGTGAAACACAGAACTGACCAAGAGATGCCAAGTCTAATGCAGTAAACTAGTACTATTAACAGATTATGTGAAAGGTGAACTAGTCCAAGCGGAATGGTTGAATGAGAGACACTCACTTGAGAAACAATTGAAGGTCAGAACCTAAGTATTCACAACTTGCAATAAATCTATCTTTCCTCGTATGTTCTCTCGTAACTTTTCGTCGAGTGACATTTATGATACAATAGTCTGCATGGATGATAAATAGATGTTCGCAGCCAATCCAATCTAAGCCATAAGAATTGGTACATTCAAATTTGCTGAAAATATCTAGGATGCTGAAACCAATTAATTATGGGCTTATTCGTCAAACCAAACGATTCCGAAGTCTTAAATCTTAAACAACACAGGATATCTTTACTAGCTGGTTTTGCAATTTAGTAGAGATAAATCCTATTGACAGAACCACAAATAATGCAGGGCAGATATATAGATCATGGCTGCGAAAACGCCATGGTCCATCAATTCCAAAAGAGTCTGAATTTGTTTAACGTTCTGAAGTTAAGGTTGGATGAAAGCAATCCATTCAAAATCCTTATTTCTAATACTTGGTCACGAATCCTGTGTTTCTCGTAATTGGGTACTTCTCTATCCACAGGAAAAACATGGCCCGTCTAATTAATATGGTTAGCTCCACTATTCCTAATTTATGGTGCCTGCCTAGCTCCTCTGCTCTATATCCAATTATTGTTTTCTGGTGCTCTGTAGTCAATGGGAAACTCAATTTCAAGTGCTTATCAGACTATCCCCCTAGAGACGCCTCTCCCCAACATCTTAACAGTCGATGCCACTAAGATCTTCCACGGCACCTCTTACGATATCCGAGCGCCAGGGCTGTTTCGTATCATCAGTGCTGATCAGTTGTTTGGTGTTTTCAGCAGTTTAAAGTTCTGTGATGGTCTAAACGAAGTGCCATTTATGATCGTGGGGTTTGAGCGAGAATATTATCGCTTTGTGATAGGATTAGCAGCTTCTCCACGAGAGGGGCTTAGAAGTAGAGTTGAATATGCCATTATGGACAATTCAAATGGCCCCGTTGTGTGGTTCGAGCTAGATATTGGCCATGGTACTTACCGTCATAAAGAGTACTTTGAATGGAGAAATGTCGGTCGAAGAACTTGGAATCTAGTGAAGTCTATTAGATACTCAAACACTCCATGCGAAGTGGTGGCAGTATGGGCTTCGGGATTAAAGTATCTGTGGGGTCAGTTTGAGTTCCGGGGAAGTGGAGCATCAGAGCAATTGGGAGAAACTTTCAAGTTGATGGCTTTGGCTACAGCTTTTGCAATTGAGTATGATGCGTTCCAAACATTGTCTCCAGAATTTCTCAAGATCAGAAGAAGAAGAAGGTATACTAGTGGAGACGGCGGAGGAGGAAGTGGTGGTGGAGGAGACGGTGGAGGAGGATGTGGAGGAGATGGTGGAGGAGGTGGAGATGGCGGAGGAGATGGAGGCGGTGGCTAAGATTGGATAGAACTTGCTGGTAATGTTCTTTTGAAAGATCGATGTCTTTCCAACAGTTGTTGAACTGAAATAACAGCTTATTTAAAGATTGAGAGGGCCAGCTGCGTTGATGCTTGCCGAAATGAAAATAATCAAATGGGACAAAAGATGAAGTACAAGCAACTTTGGCTTGCATTTTACCTGACTCATGAATGCTGATGCTAAATGCCTTCCTTGAAAAGGGAGTGAGTGATCAGTTGTTTTGAACCGAAAATTAGTACCCTGATGGTATACAGTTGCTAAGCAGTCTCTACGCTTCGTTGTTTCCCAAAATATGACAATGACTAAATGTCAAATCCCTTGTCCTTGGCTACCATCGTGATGTAAGACTCAGTCAGTACTCCAATAACCGAGCGTGAATGACTGAGTAGCTTGACAAGTGACGTCCATGAAAGTACTTCATTATACCAGCTTACCAAATGGTTGAGAAAGGAAACACAAGTTCACACTCCCAATGAATTTCTACGTCCTAAATCATCGGGTAGAGCCTGCAATTTCGTAACTTCAGGTTCATTTTCTTTTTGGAGTTTTCGAACGTTACTTTGTGGATATTCTAGTTCTGGTCAGATTGTTTTCAATATGTTTACAACTTAAGCCCAGTCCTCGTATCTTGGGTAGGTTGTGCCAACTGTTGCTCCTATTTATGGACCTGGACGGCTCTGTGAATTTCCTTGACTATTGGTGCCATTTGTACACATTGATTAAGTAACAAACAGCGAGAGCGAGATAGAAAGTTTACGCCAGAAAAGAAGTAGAAGACTTATTCGGAGTAAAACTGAGACTGTATGTTGAAATATTTCCAGAGAAGCTTGGATTAGGCTTTGCTCGAGATCAAGACTCATTGCCAATTGAATTGTAGTGTTCCAAAATTTGGGTAAATAACAGTGATAAGTAGGTAAGCGAGGACCGATTACTTCAGTTGGAACTAGAAAGTGTTTCAATAGTTATCTCTCCTTTTGAGATTTGATGTCAAAATTCATCATCTTCTATCATCTTTAGTATGCATGTTAGCTACTTCAAGATTATCTGTAGGTGCAGTTCCTCGAATCTCAAGTGACCTGAGGCTTAGTGTGCGGCTCCATCTTCATTCGCTCTTAATCACTGTCTCTACTCTCCAAATTTCTCTTCGTCGCTCGTCTACAATGAAGGACGATACTGAGCTAGAGACGTTTCTTCCAAAGACCAGCTTGGACTCCTCAACTACAGTGGCTGCGAACTCTGGACGGGGAAAGACAAAAACTAAAGTTCAGTTCGTGACAGTAAACGGCGAAGGACGGGTCAAAAGGGCAGACGTTCTTTTCATTTTTGATGAAGACTTTACTATTGAACAAGCTGCAGAGCACGCTATTGCTCATTTTCCAGACCCAGAATCGGCACCGAGTTTTAGTGAGTTTTTCATTTTCTTACAAGAAGGTGACGGGGAGAAGAGGATCGCGATTACAGATTTCAATTTAAACTTACACTCCATGATCTCGGATACAGATACAATGATAGTGGCAAATGACCGTAAAGTGTTCAAGATTGAAGCACAGGATAAGCGTGCGTGCATTGGTTTCTTGGTTTTTCTTGTGTTGTTATGCGCATTTATAGGCACAGTGACACATTTTGCTAGGCGCAATCGATGATTGGGCTTCTTATGGAACTTTATGTTCAATTCTCCCTCCAAGGCTGTGTGTCATGCTGCATTCCGTAATTCTTTACTCAATATACACAGTAATAACCGTTTTGTAGAGCTTCAACTCCCCATTTTTCTTTAAGCTAATCAAACTCTGAAGTATATAAATAATTACCTTTCAATTGTCGCCGATTCAGTATCTGTTCCACGGTTTTCACTTTCAAAATTGGTTAGAATGATGGGTCGAATGCGTCAATATCGACTTGGGATTTTAAGATTAACTACACCTTTTCAATTCCCATACTTCATTAGCAATGGGCCAAAAAAAGGGAATTGCAGTCATTCTTGCCAAAATCAAGCTTAGAAGCTGACTCTCCAATTGTGGCTAGCTCTTCTCAACTGAGATCTTCCTTGAGAACAAAAGTTAGATTCCTCACCAAGAATAAGAACCCTACATACACCAACCTTTTCTCGAGTATTGATGCTGTATATGTGTTTGAACCAGAAAGTACTATTCAGCAGGCTGCAATGTATGCTGCTTCTCATTACCCAGAATCAAAATCACACCCAGTACCCGACTTTAATGATGTTTGGGTTTTCGGATGGTTTTAGGTCATCGAGAGGGCCGTTCCAGACGTGGTGTAAATGTCCATTCCTTGTTCAAAGAAAATGATCTCATGATAGTAAGCAATGATCGTGATATCTACGATATTTCCAAGACGCAGGGAGAACATTATCTGGTCATATTTTTGTCGTTCGTTTTGGGTTTCTGTGGTTTGATAGCTGTTGTCATATACTTTACAAGCGAATGAGTATAATCTGGAGGTCCATTTCTAGTTAGATCTCCGGAACTCTATTTGTCGAGTTGCATCCTCTTTTCTTGGAATAGGCGATCTTGATGACCGTTCTGAGACCTAAATGGCATTTATAAGACGCAAACACAAAATTCACAGTAAGATCTCGTAGTTACTATTCCACATTTGGTGCAAAGATTGCAAAGAAGATACGTTTGGTGGAGGAGCTTCTTCTAGACCTGAAATCGTGGTGCTTTCAACTATAGCCTCTTCGAAAGGATGTTCAGGTTTGTTCCTTATCGTTAGAGCAGGTCACTGACCACATAGTAATCAGTCTATGGAGTGTTGCGCATATCTTTCAATACAACGGCTATCTTTTTCCATATTCCTTCCACAGAATCAAGACTGCCATGCGTCGGATTCGGTTAGCTTTGAATTTTCCATGATTTTGCATCTTCGCGTACGTTTCAACATTCAATCTTCCTTTTGGTTATGGAGCGATGGCGCGAATGTGTCAATTTCAATGACGTGAGATCTCAAGATAAACCACTCCTTCTCAAAACCTCCTTCCCTCATTTCAGTTGCAATGTCCCAATACACGGAATTGCAATCATTCTTGCCAAAATCAAGCTTGGACTCGGATTCTGTAACTGTGGCTGGTACTTCACAAGCGAGATTGTCTTCTAGAATAAAAGTTAGATTCATCACGAAGAATACGAACCCTACTTACACCAATATTGTTTCGCAAGTCGAAGCTGTTTTTGTCTTTGGACCAGACAGTAGTATTCAGCAGGCTGCCGAATATGCTGCATCTCATTATCCTGCGACAGAATCACTTCCAGCACCCATCTTTAATGAAGTGTCTGTTTTTTTTTCGGATAGTTCTCCCTTCAGGTTAACAAGAATGGCCGTACCAGACGTCGGAGCTAATGTCCATTCTATGTTCAAGGAAGATGATACCATGATAGTTAGTAATGACCCGAATATTTTCGCTATCCAAGCCAAACAGACCAACCATGAATTGGCCATATGTTGGTCATCGTTCTTAGGTTTCTTAGCTGCAATCATAACGATTAGTGTCTGGTTGTTCAGTCCCTGATACTTTCTCGCTGCTTTGATTGTCTTCCGTCAATCATCTCTCTACCATAGTTGCGATCTTGTTGGCCAATCTGAGGGAGAGATAGTACACATAACCTGAAAGCATTCTCTACTTTGGCGACTTGAATTACTTCTCTATGTCGTTGTTAAAGGCGTGGTGTAAAACAATTATCGTATGTGTCAAGATATGACGCAAAGAGGAGCTCCTTTCAGTTCTCCATGTAATTTAGTGACCTTCAAGTTTGCACAGGCAGAAAGCGACTTTTGCTAGTATTGGAGTATTGGAGCTTATGTTCAATTCCTGAGAACAGTCAATGTCCTTGGCCAGATCTTGATAGAAGATAACGAATTTTGAAAATCGCCATTAGTTTCGGTTCCACAAAATGGAGCCTAAATCGATCAGTACATTTTAAAATGGTCAGTGACGACAATTACTACAGAATAAACATAGCCAAACATCTGAATTACTTACCTCTGTATTGTCTACGAATTTGAACTCTCTAAAACCTTATTATTGGGTCTCTACGGTTATGGAGCGCTGGCGCGGAAATGCTAGTGTCAAATACTTGAGATTCACCTATCTGCTTGTTTTCAAACCTGACGAAACTTCCTTCGCTATTCTATAAGCTATGTCTCGAGACACGGAGTTGCAATCATTCTTGCCGAAATCTGGCTTGGATTTGGACTCTGCAACTGTGACAGGTTCTCCGAGTTTTTCATCCAGAACAAAGGTGATATTCTTCACTAAGAAGAAAGACCTGATCTTTTTCAATCGTTTTGCTCAAGAAGGAGCCGTGTTTGCTTTTCCACCAAATAGTACTGTGCAGCAGGCTGCACAGTACGCTGTCGCCCGATATCCACAATCAAAGTCACATCCACTACCTCTCTTTCATAACGTGTGGATTTTCTTTTCGAAATCCACTTCCCTCGATAGTACAATTGCTATCACAGACCTTGGAGAGTGTGTACATTCGATGTTTAAGGATAATGATTATATGGTGGTGACAAATGACCCAGATGTCATTTCTGTGTATCAGGAACAGTTAAAGCGCATAGTATTGTTGTTCATAGTAGCAGTCGCAACTTTTACGGTTTCGATCTTATATTTCACAACTTTCCGACAAGGATAGTCCTTCATCATAATACCAGTCTTCAATGGCAGATTCACTTTTTATTTCTTGTTGCAATCTCAACCATACAAGTGATATTTGCTAAGGATTGGGCACTATTTGACATCCTTTATGCCAAATACATTCTTATGTCTTGAATTGACTTCTCAATCTTTGAGAAGTGGCAAGTGGGAAGAATCTGGCAAGCTCATTCACAGCAAGAAGTTGTGGCTACAAATCACCTCCCCTGCTTTCATTTCCGTGAATGTAATGACAAGAAACTCCCTTTGAATAAGACTGAAATGTCTTTCCAAGTCGCTGTGTTAGCCTTATTGGTGATCTGCTGGAAAGAATGTTTGAAGAATCAAGATAAGTGAAGGGTATAAAATCAACAGTGAGCAGCCGACATCGATCATACAATGCTCAATCCAGGAAACAGTTTCCATTTATTTCCTACACAACAGTAAGTCCACCCGAATATATGTACGACAGAATAATAATCACTTGAATCTAACTTCAGTGTTTTACATGTTGTTCCATACTTCTGACATCACTTTTCACATTCAATACCTTGATGGTATCACAGGAACATCGAAAAGTGCGGGATGAAATTCACTAATATTAACATCAAAATTACCCAAACACGCAAATTACCTACACTAAGCCAAAATCCAACCAAATGAAATTCCTTTCATGCATTTGGAATCTTTATTAAAATTATGTAGAACTACAATTCCCCAATAACTTCAACTCTCCAACATAACATCCACATCCCCCGGTCCTCCAACCACAACCCCCAAACTTAACAAATAATACAAGCACCAAGAATTAGACCATCCCACCTTCGATGTCACAGCCATGAACCCCTTAATTATCCTTCCCAAATCCTTCAAGTACTCCTCCTACCCCAGTCACATGGCCGGCCTGCACGGCGGAGGTACGGATCCTCCCATACAAATATTGATCGTGTCAACTAAATAGCACCGATTACAGATCCCATCGTCAATTTCGAAACTTTTCCTTTCAGAACTTTTGCTAGAGGCTTATATTTCTGACTGCCATGACGTTGACTCACTCCATCGGAAATGATGGCACCCATGTGCTTTACCTGTCCGTATCCGGCAAGTATCTCTTAGTAAACGGTTCTACTATCGAGGTGGTAGACGAAATACCGCTTGCTTACTCCAAGGAAACCGCCACCCCTGTTTCATGTGTTTTGGGAACCATCAAGTTGAAAATCAACAAATACCTTATTCTCGCTGATAGGCACGAGATCACTGGATCTATCATGGGCAAACACATCGCCAAGGTGTCTTCGTTCAAGATCTATACCCTCGGTAATGATAGCATTTCCAAGAAGGATGCCGAGGAGGGCCAGTATTTGAGCTTGTTGAACCAGCACTTGACTAACGCCACGTTGTTTTACTCCGTGGACAATGCCTACGATTTGACCAATTCTTTGCAGAGGCAAATTGCTGGGGTCAAGCCAATCAAGACCGATGCTCGTTTCTGGTGGAACAAGTATTTGTCAGAGGAATTGCTCTCTTCTGGAGCGGTAGACTTTGTGTCGCCGGTTATTTACGGATACTTCAAGTCACACTCTGCGTTCTTCAACGGTGGACAGCTGTTGGAATTTGCGTTGCTCACACGTAGATCGTGGCTCCGTGCCGGTACAAGATACTTCCGTCGCGGAGTTGATGAGGAAGGAAACGTCGCCAATTTTAACGAGACTGAACAGATCTTCACAACAAGTAATAACCAGATCTACTCGTTCTTGCAGACCAGAGGCTCTGTGCCAGTGTACTGGTCAGAAATCAACAACTTGAAGTACAAGCCTAACTTGGTCCTTTCCTCCAGGCCAGCACAGGAGGCTACTGCTAAGCACTTCAAGGAGCAGGTGGAACTCTATGGTGATAACTATTTGGTCAATTTGGTCAACCAGAGTGGTTACGAGCAACCTATCAAGGACGCTTACGGAAAGGCCGTGGAAACCTTGCCGGAAAGCATCGCCGAACATGTCAAGTACATTTACTTTGACTTCCACCACGAGTGCAGACGTATGCGTTGGGACAGAGTCAAGCTCCTTATTGAGCATTTGATTGAGTTGGGTTTCACAAGCGACAACTACTTCCACTTTGACCTCGCCGCCAACAACGTCAAGAACTTACAGAACAAGGTAGTTAGAACCAACTGTATGGACTGTTTGGATCGTACCAACGTCGTACAGTCGATGTTGGGCAGGTGGGTGTTGCAGTCCCAAATGGAGGACTCACACTATTTGTCCAGGGACAACACCACGCCTTGGGAGATCATAGATCCACAGTTTAACCTTTTCTTCCAAAGCTTCTGGGCTGACAACGCAGATGCAGTGTCTTGTGCATACTCGGGTACTGGTGCCTTGAAGACCGATTACACCAGAACTGGTAAGAGAACCAAGTTGGGAGCACTCAATGATGGAATCAATTCCGTAACCAGATATTACCTCAACAACTACAAGGACGGATACAGACAGGACTCCTACGACTTGTTTTTGGGTAATTATAGGCCGTTCCAGGACTCTATCTCGAACCCATTCATTGACAGAAGATCTCCTTACATACAGTTGCTTCCGTACTTGATTGGTGCATCATTTTTGGTACTTGTGGCGCTTGTTATGTACCCAAGCGGGTCCCTTTTCAGCTGGAAGAACCTTATTTTCGTGGGTACATGCGTGTACTTTGGCTTCCGCAATACCAGCTACGTGTTCAAGAATGGCTACCAGTTTGTCAACTGGCCACTGTTGATGCCATTGGACTACTTGAAGAAGTCAGACGTGTTCAACTTGGACGGCAAGTTTGTGGGTATCCGTTATGATGAGCACGAGAACTTCAAGACCTCCAAGAAGCGCAATTAGACCTGTACTATTAATTGATGTTTTATTGTATAATGTGGTTTTTTAGCACCCAATGGTGACCGTCCTGCAGAAACCCTCCCCGCGAAAAGTCAACTTTCAACGAATCTAGCTTTTTCCAACTTCTAACTCAAGTTATCAATGTCTGGCGTTCTAGAACAGTCCTTAGACGAAATTATTGGTGATAACCAGCCCCGCAGAAGAGAACGTTCTGGTAGACCGAGAGGCTCCCGAGGCGCAAGCTCTCGCAGACCAGCACCAAGTGTATGTATTATCTGAAGGAAGTGAGCTACGTCAACGAACAAAATCATCAAAAATTAGATATTTACATGATTACCAACGAGGTAAAGACGTAAGTCACTGTTAGAGATTTTCCTCATCCATACTAACCTATTCAGTTTCGTCCATCCCACGGAAGCGGAATCCCTTCACAGATTTTCAGAGACGCTAATGGCAGACCTTTGTTGAGACTCAAGAACGTCCATGGCGACTTGGACGGCGAGGACTTAAACAACTTGTTTCTAAATATTGCTCCTGTCGATTTTGTCAAGTTTGACCCTCGCGAGGAGACCACGGCGTACGTGTGTTTCCAACTGAACAATAGCGAGAACAACGCTCGTGCCATTCAGAAGTTCGATGGCAAAAAGGCCATGGGAAACACCTTGATCGTGGAGAACGCCACATCATTGGCTGATAGAATTGCTCCTTCGCGTCCTCAGCGTGACACTGTGCGTGGAGGACGTGATTCTCGTCCCCCAAGAGACGATTCTGCCAAGGAGGCTCCAAGAGTAAGAGCCAGAAAGCCTAAGGCCAGAAAACCTAAGCCAGTCAAGAAGACCGCCGAAGATTTGGATGCAGAGTTGTCTGCTTACATGGGTGAGACCTCGGAGCCAGCACCTGCTTTCTCCGCACAGGATAATGGTGAGATGGCAGATTGAGTAAGAGGAGCAAGTAAAGGCGTATTGAACCAGGAGAGGTGTTAGGAACATGGAAATTAGGATTGGCTGCAGAATTTGGAGTCGGGAGATCAAAATTTATGCAAATGTCAAGTGGAATCACGTTGTTCCTCAGTCGTTGATGCTGATACATATATGTCAAACAATGCACTATCTATATTAAATAAATGACAAGTCAAATCTAAGAATATTAAGTAGGGGTATCTGCCTGGGGTATATATAGTCTTTATTCCATACCCTGTGAGAGCTCCACCAACTCAATGTAGAGTCCCTTGGTTGCTCTTCTCCATGACTTACCCCAGTATAAGGTAGGAACAATAAATGCAATAGAAACAACGTCAATGACCGCCAAAATAATGTAGGTGTTCAG